>Garth_p1__coassemble_1033_pt1 | contig 16994 bp, 18 predicted proteins | sample Garth_p1__metabat2_high_PE_023 | metagenome-assembled genome bin Garth_p1
GTAATATTATATATAGAGTATAAAGAAAATTAATAATTATTGGGGTTGATTTATCATGAAAGTTTTAAATAAAATGTTGCTAAACTGGATTTATATGCTCTGCTTCTTAGGAGGATATATAAATGCTATTTCTATTGTAAAATATTCCTATACTGTTTCACATTTTACAGGTCATATTTCAAAAGCTGCAATTAATATGATTAGTGGAAATTTCTTAGAAGTGTTAAAAATTATCTCTATAGTTTTTGCCTTTATAATAGGAACCACAATATCTGGATATCTAGTTGAAGGTAGGGAATTTAACTTAAAAAGAAGATATGGTTATGCCTCTGTAATATTAGGATTAGGTCTTATGTTAATGTATACTTTTGCTTATGATACTATTCTTTTCTTCTACTACCTTCCCTTTATGATTGGAGTAGAGAATGGACTTTTTGTTTCATATAAAGGAGTTGTAGTTAGAACTTCTCATATTACTGGAAGTTTAACAGATGCTGGAGTGTATATAGGACACTATTTAAAAGGAAAAAAAGAAGATAAATGGAAAATATATTTTTGTGTCTTCACTATTATTTCTTTTATGCTTGGAGGTTTCTTTGGAATAGAAGCTTATAATATATTTCATAAAGAAGCTTTTTTAGTAGCTTCTTTTGGATATCTTTTAGTAGGGCTAGAATATTTTATTATAAGACAAAGATATAGAAAAATTGCTGAATATCCTGATTCAAAATTATATTAATCAAAAAGGAGTATAAAAAATTATGGAAAAATATGTTGTTACAAAAAGTGAAAAAGAAAGTTATCTAGAAAAATTCCCAGTTCTTCAATGTGAACATGCTTTTGGAATTGATTACGATGATTATATATCAATAAAGTGTAAAAAAATTATGGGAACTTGCACATATAGAAATAGTTTAAAAACTGAATTTATGAACTGTAAATTTTTAAAAAAATAAAAATTTAAAAAAATACTTGATTTTTTCTTCAAATAGAAGTATACTCAACACAAGATAAAAATTAAATTAAAAGGAGGTTGAATATATGTTATTACTACTTAACTTATTATTACTGTTATCACTACTGCTCTTCATGCTTAAAACTGAATACAGAAATAATATTGTTAGGGTATGGAATAATTATATTCTTCGTCTTTTATCTGAATACAGTTCAAAAGAAGCTAATTTTAGCTATTTTTAGTATAGGTTTATTTGTGTTATCTAAAAATAGGAGAATTAGTTTATTTGAGTAACAGTTTGATTGATAGGCAACCTTAACAGGTTGTCTTTTTTTTATAAAAAAATAAATGTAAATAACAATTAAGGGGGAATAATTATGAAAAAGATTAATATGTTTGTTGTTGGAGCTATGATGTTAATAGGTGGTTGTGGCAAATCTGGAGAAGTGGCTAAGCCTGAAACTATAAAAATTGGAGGAATGGCACCATTAACAGGAGCTTTAGCAATTTATGGGGTTACAACTACTAATGGAGCAGAACTTGCAGTTAAAGAGATAAATGAAAATGGTGGAATTTTAGGTAAAAAAATAGAGTATATAATGCTTGATACTAAGGGAGATTCTACTGAAGCTGTTATGGCATACAATAAATTAGTTGATGAAAAGGTAGCAGGAATAATTGGGGAGATCACTTCAAAGCCTACTTTAGCAGTGGCAGAGGTTGCTGTTCAAGATAATATGCCTTTAATTACACCTACTGGAACTCAAGTGGATATTACAGAAGCTGGACCTAATGTATTTAGAGTTTGTTTTACTAATCCATACCAAGGAAAAGTTTTAGCAATCACTTCTAAAGAAAGATTAGGAGCAGATACAGTAGCTGTTATGTTAAATAACTCCAGTGACTACTCTGATGGAATAACTAAAGCATTTATTGAAGAATCTGAAAAATTAGGTATGAAAGTTATGGGAGTAGAAGGATATTCAGATGGAGATAAAGATTTTAGACCTCAACTTACTAAATTGGCAGCTATGAATCCTGATGTTGTTCTTATTCCTGAGTACTATGAACAAGCAGCTTTAATCGCTACACAAGCTAGAGAAGTTGGAGTTAAATCAATATTTGTAGGTTCTGATGGTTGGGACGGAATAGCTAAAACTCTTGATAAAAGTTCTTATTCTGCAATAGAAAATTCATATTTCACTAATCACTTCTCAATGGAAGATCAATCTGAAAAGATTCAAAATTTCTTAAAAGATTATAGAGAAACATATAAAGAAGATCCATCTGCTTTCTCTGCATTAGGATATGATGCTATTTACATGATGAAATCTGCTATTGAAAAAGCTGGAACTACTGATAAACAAAAAGTTGTAGATGCTTTAAAAGGAATTGAATATAATGGTATAACTGGATATTTAACTTTTGATGATCATAATAATCCTGTAAAAGCAGTTACTGTTTTAAAAATAGAAAATGGTAAATATATTTTTGATTCTAAAGTTAAATAGAATTTAAATATTAAAAGACAAATAATATAGTTAAACTTTACTATTTTTGAAGTACTAAAAAAGCTATTGAAATTGATAGTTTAAATTATCAGTTTCAATAGCTGCTTTTACTAAATATAAAGTAAAATTCCTAAAACTCCAGAACTTATAATTAATGGAATAACTCCTATATTCCATTTTAATGATAAAATAATTGCTCCTATAAATATAATATAACTCTTTATATCAATAAAATTTTCTGGCTTTAAAAGTGATAATCCTGCTGCTAAAATCAAACCTAATACTGCTGGGCGAAGAGCCTTAAAAGCTCTATCTACCACTAAAGAATTTTTAAATCTATGTAAAAACATTAGAATCAAAGCTAAAACCAAAAATGATGGTAATACAACTCCAAAAGTTGTAAACATAGATCCAAAAACATTCCCTGTAACTTTATAACCTATATAAGTAGCAGAATTAATAGCTATAGGTCCCGGTGTTACTTGAGAAAGTGCAACTATCTCTGTAAATTCCCCTGTTGTTATCCATTGAAATTCTTCAACCACATCCTCTTGTATCAATGAAAGAACTGTGTATCCTCCACCAAAACTAAATAAACCTATTTTAAAAAATACAAAAAAAAGTTGTAAATAAATCATTTTTTCTCCTTTTTATCCTTCCAAGCAAAATAAATATTTCCTACAATCATTGTAATAATAATAACTGAAATTGGTGATAATGGGGTATATGCCACTAAAAAACCTATACTCAAAGGAATAATTGATTTTTTTAAGCTTATTTTTGTACTTTTAGCCATCTTTATAACAGATATAAAAATAAGTGCTACAGTAACAGGTTTTATCCCATTAAAAAAAGCTATAAATATAGGGGAATTTCTAACAGATGATAAGCTTGTTGCTAAGATAAGAATCATAATAAAAGATGGTAAAACAGCTCCTAATGCTGCTACAACAGCTCCTAATTTACCTACAATTTTTGTTCCTGTAATAATAGCAGTATTTACTGCTAAAATTCCTGGTGTTGATTGAGCTATAGCAAGTCCATCTACAAACTCCTCATCATTTAACCATTTATTTTTATCAACTAAAGCTTCTTTTATTAAAGGTACCATAGCATATCCACCACCAATAGTAAAAGCTCCTATCTTAAAAAATACTAAAAATAATTTATAATATATACTATTTTTTTTCAATAATCTTCCTTCCTCTCTTTGTAATTTTCTAAATTATAAATATAACTCCATTTTCATATCGGATTCTATATATTTATTATCTATAAGAGGGATTTGAATAAATCCACACTTTTTATACAAATATATTGCAGGAGTTAAATTATGATTTGTATAGAGATAAATTTTTTCAGCCTTATTCTCTTTAGCAAATTTAATAGCAACCTGCATCAAGCTATTTCCTACTCCCATTTTTTTATATTTTTCTGTTACAGCTAATTTAGCAAGTTCATAATTGTTATCTGTCTTTATCATTGTCACTGTTCCTATAGGAATATTATCTATTATTGCAAACCAAATCATTCCCCCATCATTTAATACAGCTTCATATGGGTGTTCAATTATTTCTAAATCTCCAGGTTCAACAGATACATATTTTTCTAACCACTCTATTGACAAATTAATGTAATCCTTTGCAAATTTATCTTCCCATTTAACTATTTTAATTTCCATATTTTTTTCCTTTTATAAATAATAATATTTTATTCCTTATCTTTTATAATACTCTATTTTTCAATTTTTATCTAGTATATTTATTATAAAAACTGCACCTAAACTATTTTAAGTGCAGTTTTAAACTAATCTTTTAAATTTTCAGCTAATTTTTTAAATCCTAGTTCTTCAAATAACTTATACTCAGCAACAGATGGAATTTCTTTCCTTCCAATAGCTTTAACAATTCTCTTATCAAAAGGAACTTTTACAGAAATTTCAAATCCTTTATCTTTCAAAAACTTCTCTATCTTATTAGCTATTTCAAATGATAAATCATATTTATTTATAACAAAATATGGTTTTATTCTAAATCTCTCTATTAGCTCCAACACTCTTTCTAAATCATGTAACCCAGAAAGAGTAGGTTCTGTTACAATAACAGCTTTTTTTACTCCAGTTAATGAGCTTATAACATTACAAGCTACTCCAGGAGCACCATCTAAAAGAATATATTTCTTATTTTCATCTTGAGCTATCTTTTTAGCCTTTTTTCTTACTTCAGCCACTAATTTACCAGAGTTTTCCTCACCAGGAAAAAGACAAGCATGAACCATTTTTCCATATTTAGTTTCAGAAACATAGATTTCTCCAGCCTCATTATCTACCATTTTAATAGCTCCCACAGGACAAACATACTCACAGATACTACAGCTTTCACATTTTTTAGGATTTTCTATTGCATCAAATCTACAAACCTCATAACATTTTCCACAATCAATGCAAAGTTCTCTATCTAACTTAGCTTTTTTCATACCATAGAAACTCTCTTTTTTACTATTTTGTGGGTTGAAAAGTATTTGAAGATTAGGAGCATCTACATCGCAATCACCTATAACTATATCTTGAAAATATGGTATTAATGAAGATGTAATTGTAGTTTTCCCTGTTCCACCTTTTCCTGAAATCACTACTATCTCTTTAATTTCCATAGCTTTTCACCCTCTTTAAAATAGTTTCAAAATTCTCTCTATACTCTGATAAAGCATCTGCTATTATCTCACCTTTAGAGTATGCTTCAGCAATTTTTCTATCAAATGGGATTGTTCCAATAATTTCAATTTTCTCATTATCACAATATTTTTTTACAATATTTTCATCTTCATCAAATTTATTGATAACTACTCCAAAAGGAATCTTCATATCTCTTAACAGTTGAACTACCAGTTTCATATCACTTAAACCAAAAGGAGATGGTTCAACAACAATAATTGCAAAATCTGCTACTTCCACAGCTGAAACAGTAGTACAAGCTGTTCCTGGTGGGCAATCTATTAAGAAATCCTTTTCCACAGTATTTTTATAGATCTCTTTTATTATTTTAACTCCAGACATCTCACCAATATTTAGTTTTCCATATTTATTTGTAGAATTAAAATATGTTTTTCCAGTAAAAATTTTTCCTATCTCCCTTTTCTCCCATGAGATAGCTCCATTTTTACAAACTATTTCACAACCACCACAGTCATGACAAGCTTCTCCAAAAACTATTACACGTTTTTTAGCTGGAATAATAGCATTGAATTTACAAAATTCTCCACACTCTCCACAAAGATTACACTTTTCCATATTAACCTCTGGAAATCTTGTATAAACAGATTTTACATCTTCAATACCACCTTTTAAGAAAATATGTGAATTTGGCTCTTCAATATCTGTATCTATAAGCAACATTTTTGATATAAAGGCAAGGCTACTACTTACTGTTGTTTTACCAGTTCCTCCCTTACCACTTAAAACAGCTATCTTCATAATTCACCTCACTATGCCATTCTCAACCCTTGTGGCTTAGCTGAAAAATCAAATTTCTCAAGTTTATTTTCTTTATAGTTTTTTAAAACTTCATCTACACTTTTTAATTCTCCTAATTTGTATGTTGGGATATCAAACTCCTCTATTAAAACAGCAGCTTTTGGTCCAATCTCTCCAGCTATTATCTCATCTACTCCTAAACTCATAAGATTTTTTACAACTTTAAGCCCTGCTCCAGTAGCCTCATCTTTTGCCTCATTTTCAATAATCTCATAATTATTATTTTCTGTATCTATTAAAATAAAGAAACTTGCTCTTCCAAATCTTCTATCAACTTGTGATTCATAACTATTTTCCTCTAAACCTATTGCTATTTTCATTTTTCCTCCTAAAATCTCTTTATAGAAAATAAAGCTGAACTCCAAGAAAACTCTTGTTACTCAGCTTTATCTCATCTTATTTAATAAAATTCAGTATTAGTGTTGGCATTTGTGATCATCGTCATGATCGTGGTGATGATGTGCACAAGCTGATCCTTTAGAATATAGACTTCCTTGTAGGTAAATTCCTAATACATCATCAATTTTTCCAGCAGCTCCTAATATAACTTGTCCACCATTTGCTTTAATTAAGTCAATAGCTCTTTGTCCCATTCCACCAGTAATTACTACATTGATGTTGTTAGCAGCTATAAATCTAGGGAATACTCCTGGTGCATGTTCTGGAGCTTCAAGAATCTCTTTTTTAACTACATTTCCATTTTCTATTGTATATACTGCAAATTTTTCACAGTGTCCAAAGTGTTCCTCTACTGTTATCTCGTCATTTGTTGGGAATCCAACTCTTAAAATTTCATTACTCATTAAAACCATCTCCTGTGTTTTTTAATTTTATTGCTTTTAGATGTAATAAACCATCTAATATCTTTCTTCTTCCTGAATTTAGCAGTCTTTGAACAGTTCCCCTAGATATTCCCATTATTTCAGCTGTTTCAATTTGACTTTTTCCCTCATAGTCACACAATCTTACAGCCTCTAATTCATCTATCTCTATATCTATAATCTCCATTTCAGACAATGGAATTCCAGTAGGTTTAAATATTCTCTCATTTTCCAATAATCTACAACATCTCTGTTTTTTACACCTTGGCATATATCCTCCCTAACTGCTATTATGTGCATATGCACAATTAAAGTATACTCCTATTTATTTTTCTTGTCAATATTTTTTTATAATTTTAGAAAACTTCACAAAATAAAAATCCCCTTATGAACCTAATCATAAAGGGATTTTTTTATATTCTAATTATTTAGAATTTTTAGCAAAATCAGCTGCATTTTCTCCAGCAGTTTTTCCATAAACTGTAATATCAGTTACAGCATTTCCACCAATTCTGTTAGCTCCGTGTACTCCACCAGTAATTTCTCCAGCAGCAAATAATCCAGGAATTACTTTTCCATCAGCAGTAAGCACTTCAGCATTTGTATTGATACGTACTCCACCCATTGTATGATGAACAGCAGGTGATACTTCAATAGCATAGAAAGGAGCTTTTACAAGTTCTCTAGGTAAAGCAGTTTTACCAAAATCTTTATCTTCTCCAGCTTTTACATATCCATTGTATTTAGCCATAGTTTCAACTAAACCTTTAGCATCTACACCAATTTTTCCAGCTAATTCTTCAACAGTTGCACCTTCAACAGTAAATCCTTTTCTTACATAACCATTTATTGCTCCTAATTTTTCTCTTACTTCTTGGTCAAATACTAAGAAAGCACTTTTTCCAGTTTGCTCAAGTTCAGCTTTAGAAACAACATCTCTAGTTTCAAGTTCGCTTACAAATCTTTTTCCTTCTCTATTTATAAGAATAGCTCCTTCTCCTCTAACTGCTTCAGTAATCATAGCTGTTTTCTTATGTACTACTGTAGGGTGAGTTTGAATTTCAGTCATATCAACTAAATCTCCTCCAACAGCTTTTACCATTTTAATTCCATCTCCAGTGATAGCAGGACTGTTAGTTGATCCAAATCCTTCTAATGATGGTTTGTATTCAGCTACCATTTTAGCATTAGCTCCAAATCCTCCAGTTGCCATTACAACAGCTTTAGCAGTGATATTGTAAGTTTCACCTTTATGTTTTACTTCAACACCAGTAACTTTATCACCAGTTTTTATTAATTTAGTAACTTCGCTTTCTGTTCTTACATCGATTCCATCTTTTTCAGCAGTTTCAGCAAGAGCATCAACAATAACTGGTCCTACAGCTTGTCCTCCAGTTGGTCTATGAGTTCTTTTTGCACTTTGTCCTCCAGTGAATACAACTTCACTAAGATCTGCTCCTCTTTCTGTTAACCAATCAATAATATTAGCTGAATCAGCAGTAAGTTTTTTAACTAATTCAGGGTTGTTAACATTTTTTCCACCTTTCATAGTATCTTTGTAGAATAGTTCAGCATTATCTTCTATTCCTAATTTTTTTTGTAATTTAGTATTAGCAGCATTGATTCCAGCAGTTGCATAGTTAGTATTTCCTCCTAACATTAGCATTTTTTCTACTAAAACAACTTCTGCTCCTTTTTCTCTAGCAGCGATAGCAGCTGAAAGTCCAGCTCCTCCACCTCCAACTACAACAACATCAGTAGTAATATTTTCAGCTCCATAAGTAGCTGCAAATGTCATAGCAGCTAATAAACACATCAATTTTTTTCTCATTTTCCCACCTCAAAATTATTTTATATATAGAGATAATTCTCATATTTATATTATATATTATTCTACAAAAAAATGTCAACAAGTAATATCTACTTTTTCCTAATTTTTTAAAATTTATTTTTCTTCAGCAATAACTTCATTTAAAGCTTTTTCAAATTCATCTTTATTTATACCATATCTGTTTAATCTTGAAAGAAATTGTTTTCCATTAGAATATCCTATTCCTAACTTTCCTCCAACTTTTTCTCTTCTAATACTTGCTTCATTGTTTCCTACAAGTCCACAATCCATTAAATAAGCCATATCAAAATTTTCTATAATATTATCTACTACACTACATCTAGCTTTCTCTAAAGCGTTGATTATAGCTTCAGGATTAGCATTTTCAACTCCAACATCACCATCTTTTGTTCCTTCTATTCTTCTAATATAAGCATCTTTAGCCTCTGGAAAAAATTTATGAATATACTTTCTAATCTCTTCTCCTGCATGATCAGGATCTGTTAAGATGATAATTCCTCTATTCTTATTAGCTACTCTTATTTTTTCAATAGTCCCAGCTTTTCTTACTGCAAACCCATTTACTTGAATTATCTCTGCATCAACAGCAGCTTTTACTGCTGAAATATCATCTCTTCCCTCAACTACTATTATCTCTTTAATTTTTTTCTTCATTTTTACCTCTCATTATATCTCTAACTTATTTTTTACCTTATTATTGTACCAGAAATTCAAAAAAAATCATAGTAAAAAATAAAAGGGATCACAACATATAGCAATCCCTTCTTATTATTTTTATTTTATTTTTTCATTAAAGTATTTAAGAAAATTACACATATCACGAGCAACATACTCCCAAGTATGCTCCTCTTCTCTACATAAATATCCCTTAAATGTACATTTTTTCTTTTTCATTCTGCCCATAATATCTATCCACTGTTGCAACATTAAATGGTTTACTCTATCTTCTAATCCTACACTTGCATAAAAATACTTATTCTCTAATAATTTAGAGTCAATTTTTTTTATCATAGTATACGGATCTTCTTCTAAAATTTTATATCCCCATGAACTAAAAATATCTAAAAATTTTAATTTATCAGGATTTGAAAATAAAAACTTAGGTATATAAAGATACTTTAAAATTCTTATTACTCTTCTATTGATACTCAATCTTACAATGCTTAAAGCACCTGAAAAGCTACCAATTACCTTAAATTTTTCAATGTATTTTAATCCTATCTTATAAGCTCCATAACCGCCCATAGAAAATCCCACAATCCCTAAATTAGCTTTTGGAAATCTTTTTTCTATTTCTGGTAATAACTCTTTTATAAGATAATCTTCATAATTATGACTTGCTACTCCCTTATAGTTACTATACCAACTTTGCCCCTCATCTCCAGAATCAGGAATAACAAAAAGCATTGGTTCTATCTCTCCTCTTTTTAAAAGGTATAGGTAGTTTTGTAAAAGTTTTCCTCTATCTGTCCAATCTTCACAATTATCTCTTAAACCATGAAATAGAAATAAGCATGGAATATTTTCAAAGTAATCTACATTAGGTGTAACTAGAAGATATCTCATTTTCTCATTAACAAAAGAACTTTCAATATAGTTCTCTTCTATTGTTACACTATCATCAATTATCTTTTCTGTTATATCATCATAATTTAAGTCAATATTTTCTAAAAAAGTAATCTCTTCATATCCCTTTACTCTTTTTAATTTTCTAGCTAATTTTGATTGATAGGGGTAAGTAACTATATAAAATAGTGCTCCAACAAATAAAATTAGCAACAGTAAAAATTTTAGTGACATTAATTCTCCCCTTGTTTATATATTAGAACTCAGCATTTTTAGGTGTTCTTGGGAATGGAATTACGTCACGGATATTTGTCATTCCTGTGATATACATTATAATTCTTTCAAATCCAAGTCCATATCCTGAATGTGGGAAACTTCCATATTTTCTTAGATCAAGATAGAATCCATAGTCTTCTGGGTTCATTCCTAATTCTGTAATTCTGTTTTCTAATATTTCAAGTTTATCTTCTCTTTGAGATCCACCAATAATTTCTCCAATTCCTGGTGCTAATAAGTCCATAGCTCTTACTGTTTTTCCATCTTCATTAAGTTTCATATAGAAAGCTTTTATATCTTTTGGATAATCAGTTAAGAATACAGGTTTTTTGAAGTATTCCTCAGCAAGATATCTTTCATGTTCGCTTTGAAGATCGATTCCCCATTTAACTGGATAATCAAATTTCTTTCCTGATTTTTCAAGAATTTCAATAGCTTCTGTATAAGTAAGTCTTCCAAAGTCACTATTTAATACATTATTTAATTTATCAAATAATCCTTTTTCAATAAATTGATTGAAGAATTCCATCTCTTCTGGACACTCATCCATAACAAATTTAATGATATATTTTACCATTGCTTCAGCAAGTTCCATATTAGCTTCAAGATCAGCAAATGCTATTTCAGGTTCGATCATCCAGAATTCTGAAGCATGTCTTGCTGTATTTGAGTTTTCAGCTCTGAAAGTAGGTCCAAATGTATAGATATTTCTAAATGCTGCACAATAAGTTTCTCCACTTAATTGTCCACTTACTGTTAAGTTAGTTTCTTTTCCAAAGAAGTCTTGAGTGTAGTCAACTTTTCCATCTTTTGTTTTTGGTAGATCATTTAAGTCTAAAGTTGTAACTCTAAACATTTCTCCTGCACCTTCACAGTCAGATCCTGTAATTAATGGAGTATGTACATAAACAAATCCGTTTTCTTGGAAGAATTTGTGAATAGCATAAGCTACTACTGATCTTACTCTAAATACTGCTGAGAAAGTATTTGTTCTTGGTCTTAAATGAGCTTTTGTTCTTAAAAATTCAAAAGTGTGTCTTTTATTTTGTAATGGATAGTCAAGATCTGCTTTTTGATAGATTTCAACTTTAGCAGCAGCTATTTCAAACTCTTGTCCTGCTCCTTGAGATTTTATAAGTTTTCCACAAACTTTAACTGATGAAATTATAGAAAGACGTGAGATTTCATCAAAGTTATCTAGATTTGTATCAAATACAACTTGTATACCTTTAAAGAATGAACCATCATTTATTTCTAAGAAACCAAAATTCTTTTGAACTCTGATTTTTTTTACCCATCCTGATATTTCAACTTCTTTGTCAATAAATTTTTCTTTCTCTCTGTATAGAGATTTAACTGTTACTTTTTCCATTTTTACCCCCGTAAAACTTATATTATTTTAGTACCTTTATTTACTACTTTATCATCATCAACTATCTCTATTCTATCAAGATGACCTTTTACTTGAGCTTTAAATAGTTCTAAATACATTTTTCTATACTCAGCTCTTTCTGCTTGTTCCTCTGGAGTAAGTTCTCTCTCTCTTGATAATTTAGTAAAATAATTTATTTTTTCAATAATTTTAGACATTTCCATTTTATATTTTTCCTTTCTTTTCTTAATTTATCCATATTTTTAGTATATAAAATAAAAAATGATATTTCAAATTATAGCACAACTTAACTTTAAAGTAAATGGTAGGTATTGAAATTTAATCTAGTAAAAAACATTTACATAAATTTATATAAATAAATATTATTATTGTTTTTTATTATAAATTTACTTAAAATTAAACAATAAAAAAGCTGGATAAAATTGATAATTTAATCAATACTCATTCCAGCTCTAAAATTTTATAATCTATTATCTTTATGATTATTTATATTAAGTATTATTCCCAAAGAAGCAAACACTGTTACCAAAGAACTTCCACCATAACTAAATATTGGCATTGGAATTCCAAAAACTGGTAGCATTCCCAATGCTACATATATATTAATTAATACTTGAGTTATAATATAGCCTCCAATTCCCATTGCTAAATATTTCCCAAAATAATCTTTTGTATCCATAGCAATACTTTTTATAATATTAAAAATTACTAAAAATAAAACTATTAAAATAAACATCCCTAAAAAACCAAGTTCCTCTCCATAAGAGGCTAAAATAAAATCTGTACTTACTTCTGGAAGGTACTTATATTTTTGAACTCCATTACCAAAATTTTTACCTATTATTCCTCCACTACCAAAGGCTATAAGTGATTGTCCCACTTGATAACCTATAGCATTATCATATTCATTTGTTAATAATCCAGTTATAAAACTTGTTATTCTTCTCAATCTAAAATGAGCTCCTGTTAAATCTACAAAATTATATATCCAATAGAAAGCTCCACTAACAACTACTACCCCTGCAGAAACAACTGCTATTATTAACCTCATATCTATTTTTGATAAAAACATCATAAATAAGAGAATACATATATAATGAATAGTCGTTCCTAAATCTCCTTGCCCAATAATAAAGCTACCAAAAATTACTGGAATCCAAATAATATAGAGAATTACCATTCCATTCTTATATTTTTCTTTTTCTATTCTTTCAAAAAAATGAGCTAATAATATTATAAATGGTAATTTTAAAATTTCTGCTGGTTGAATGGTAAGGCCTCCTATTTTTATCCAACCATAAGCACCTTTAATTTCTGGAACTACTTTGGGTAAAAGCTTCGATGCAACAATAATAAAACAGAGTATCCCAATAGAAACTATACCAATTACAGCACATATTCTATTTTTGTTATATAATTTATAATTTATAAGAGCTCCAAATATAAAACTAATTATTGCAAATACTATATATATTAAATATTTATTAAAATATTTTATTCCTTTACTATAAATCATATAGAAATTTACACTAAACATATTTAAGACAGCAAAAGTAAGCAAAACTAATAGGCAAACAACAAAACCAAAAGCTCTTTTTCCTCTTCTTTCATTATCATCTCTTTTTAATTTATCTTTATTTATTTGATTCATCTTATAATAAAGATTTTTATCTTCATTTATATTATTTTTTATTTCATCACCTATATTTTTACTAACAGACATTTTTCCTCCTGTTTTTATCAATTACTTTATTATCATTTATATAAAATATAATTAATCTATTACGATAAGATGATACCCTATATTTTATTTTTTGTACATACTTTTCTAAAAAACATAGCTATAAAAATATAAATTTATAGCGATTTTAGTTTTTTATTTTTATTTAATAAATTTTTTCATAAAAAAATTAAGAGCTGAAAATAAAATTAACATTACTATAGTTATTATTAAAGCTGATAATACTCCTTTTGATATCCATAAATCAAGAATTACTCCAACAAGAACAAAACTCCATGATGTTAAAGCATAACAAAGAGTATGATCTGCAAAAGCTGAGCTTTTAAGATTTGGATCTGTAACTCTTAAAAGTAAAAGTCCTGTTATAAAGATTCCTGTGTTCATTCCAAAACTTATAATTGAATGTTCAAACCAATCTTCCTTTATATAAAGTTTACTAAAAAGAAATATATAAATAAAAGTAAAAATAAAACCAAGTACAACAACAAAAATTATAGGAATTATATATTGATATATAAGTTTTACGGGCATACTGGCAATAGCCGCAATGATTGCATACTCTGTAAGCATCCCTGAAAGTTTTGCTTTTATTTTACTATCTACAAGGTGTTGAAGATTAAGTTTACACATAATCCCCCATACACCAAACATTATAAATATAGCATATGTCCATACAGCTATACTTTTTAAATAGATAACATTATTTGCTTTTATAAAGTTGAATACCCAATATGCTAAAGCTGTAACACTAAGAATTAAAGCTGCATGAAAACCTAAACTATCAATAGATGTAGAAAAAGTTGTTTCTCTTCCTAAAGAATTTTGCTTGGTTATATCTTTCTCATAACCTCTCTTTAAAGATTCTGGAATATTTTCTGGCTTTTCTATGTATTTACACATCTTTTTTCTTGCTCCAACATTTATAATTAACATCCCTAGAAGAATACCTCCTACAAGTCCAAATGTTGCAATAGCCGATCCTACTCCTTGTGAAATATTCCAATAAGATAGATCTCTTTCTTTTAGCATACTTGATAAAATTCCTATTGTCCCATGTCCTCCTGCAAAAGCAAATTCAAGTTCAGCTCCAAAAATAGGATAAAGGCTAGGTATAAATCTTTTTAAAATTAAATATGAAACCATTCCTACTATTAATTGTAACATTGTTACTCCCATCATAATAAGTCCATGAGGCAAAACATTTTTTAGCTTATCCTTAGGAGCTAAAACTAATCCTAAAGGTATCGAAGCAACAATAGGAACTATAAGGATACTTGGAATTTTAGAATAGATGCTAATGTATTCTTTATTAACTGGTAGCATTAAAAGTAAAAATCCTCCTATTACTGATGCTGGTAAAAATAAATTTTGTAAAAGTTTAATCTTGGCTCTTAAAATTACTCCTATAAGTAAAAAAATACTTAAAAGTCCAAGACTATAAATAAAAGTCATTGTCATTTCTTCCTCCTAAAAAAATATTGTATTACTATAGTATCATACTAAATAGATAAATTAGCATAAATTTTATAAAATATCTACTTTTTTCAAAATATTCAATTAGATATTTTATAATTTAATATTTATAAAGTTCTCTTTTACTAAAATTATGTTATAATATTACTAATTATAGTAAATTTAATTTAGAAAAATAAATCTAGATTTCTATGGAGGAAATATGAGTATTGAAGAGATGATGAAACTTAGAAATGAAGCTGTAAGAAAAATAGCTGAAAAAAAAGAATTTGTATGGATTAATCCAAATGAAATAAACTATTCTGAATATGAAAAAAGTCTTCCTATCTCTGATGCACAACTTAAAGATGCTGAAGACCGTTTAAAAAGATTTGCTCCTTTTATACAAAAAGTTTTTCCTGAAACAATTAATACAAATGGAATTATTGAATCTCCTTTAGAAGAGATTTTTAATATGCAAAAAGAACTTGAAAAAAAATATAATGTAACTATTCCTGGGAAATTGTATTTAAAAATGGATAGTCACCTTCCAGTAGCTGGTTCAATAAAAGCTAGAGGAGGAGTTTATGAGGTATTAAAGCATGCTGAAGAGTTAGCTATTAATGCTGGAATGCTATCTCTTGATGATGATTATTCAATATTGGCTGATGAAAAATTTAGAAAATTTTTCTCACAATTTAAAGTACAAGTTGGTTCAACAGGTAATTTGGGCTTAAGCATAGGTATAACAAGTGCAGCTATTGGCTTTGAAGTAATCGTACATATGTCAGCAGATGCAAAACAATGGAAAAAAGATATGTTAAGAAGTAAAGGTGTCACTGTAATAGAATATGCTGACGATTATGGAAAAGCTGTTGAAGAGGGAAGAAAAAATTCAGATGCTGATCCTAACAGTTATTTTGTAGATGATGAAAAATCAATAAATCTATTTTTAGGATACACAGTAGCAGCTTCAAGAATAAAAAAACAATTTGATAAAAAAGGTATTATCATAGATAAAGAGCATCCGTTATTAGTATATATTCCTTGTGGTGTTGGAGGAGCCCCTGGAGGGGTGGCTTATGGTCTTAAAAGAATTCTCAAGGAAAATGTTTACATCTTCTTTATAGAACCAGTTCTTGCTCCTTGTATGGTTCTTGGAATGGCAACAGGATTATATGAAAATATTTGTGTACGTGATATTGGAATCTATGGATTAACTCATGCTGATGGACTTGCAGTAGGAAGAGCTTCAGGACTTGTATCTCAATTAATGAATCCTATTTTAAGTGGAATTTTTACATTGGAAGATTATAAACTTTATGATTATTTAAGAGATCTTAATAATTCTGAAAAAATAAAAATTGAACCATCTTCTTGTGCTGCTTTTGAAGGTCCAATCACTCTTATGAAATATGAAAATAGTAAAAAGTATATAGAGGAAAAAATAGGTAAAAATATAGAAAATGCTTATCATATTTGTTGGGCAACAGGAGGAAGAATGGTTCCTCAAGAAGATATGGAAAAGTTTTTAACAACTCATTTAAAATAATTAATATTATTATTGAAAAAGGATCTAAATCATTAATTAGATCCTTTTTTTCTTCATTTTTGGTATCAATTGTTTTCTATAATTACAGTACTCTTTTCTTATAATTATACTTTAAATAAAACATTAAAAAAATAGAAAATTAAATTTTGATTTTTCATATAATTTCTATATTAAATTTATATATTCTTTATAATTTAAACATCTTATTTTTTGTTGACGTATATATTTTTTTATGTTAAAATTCTGAAAAATAATTTCCATATAGAGAGATGGAGGGACAGGCCCTTTGATATCTCAGCAACCTATTCTTTTGAATGTGGTGCTAATTCCTGATAGATGGTAA
>Garth_p1__coassemble_1035_pt1 | contig 16966 bp, 15 predicted proteins | sample Garth_p1__metabat2_high_PE_023 | metagenome-assembled genome bin Garth_p1
TAAATTTATGTAATTAAGATAATTAGGACAATCGAAAGATTGTCCTTTTTTCTTTTTAAGAAAATTAATTGAATTAGATGTATTGGAATACTAAAAAATGAAAAGCATAATATTAATAAAGATAATATTAGTTGAAAATACATTATAAATATTATATACTCTTTGTAAGAAGATATTAATAATCAGATATAGGGGGAAAAATTATGGCTATAGAGTTGAGTTTAAAAAAAGGTAATTTAACAAAAAAAGGATTAGTTGGTTTTTCTTGGACAACATTTTTCTTTGGATTTTTCGTTCCTATATTTAGAGGAGATTTTACTTGGGCAATTATAATGGTTATTTTAGAAGCTATAACTTGTGGAGCTTCAAATATTGTTATGGCATTTTTCTATAATAAAGTATATACATCAAAATTATTAGAAAATGGTTGGGAACCAGCAGATGAACATTCTAAAAAGATTTTAATTGAAAAAGAAATGATAACAGAATAGAGAATTAAAAAATTTTAAATTTAATTAGAGGAATAGGAAATATTTTCTATTCCTTTTTATATATAAATGTTATACTAAATTATAACTTATAATTTAGGAGGAAGTAGTATGAAAAATTTTGTGTATAACATTCCTACAAAGATATTTTTTGGTAAAGGGCAAGTAGAAAAAATAGGTCCAGAGATTTTAAAGTATGGGAAAAAAGTTTTACTTGTATATGGAAAGGGTAGTATAAAATCAAATGGAATTTATGATAAAGTAATAGAAATTTTAAAAGCACATGAGATAGAGTATTTTGAAGTAGCTGGAGTAGATCCAAACCCTAGAACAGAAACAGTTTATTATGGAGCTGATCTATGTAAAAAACATGGAATAGATCTGATTTTAGCTATGGGTGGAGGAAGTACAATAGATTGTTCAAAGGCGATAGCTCTTCAAAGCAAACATGATGGAGATTTCTGGCAAGATTTCTATATTGATAGAAAATATAAATTGATAAAAGATGTAACACCAGTAGCTTCTATACTTACATTAGCAGCAACTGGAAGTGAGATGAATGGAAGTGCAGTTATTTCAAATTTAGCAACTAATATGAAGATGGGATTTACTCATGATAGATTAAAACCAGTTTTTTCAGTTGAAGATCCAGAGTATACATATTCAGTAAGTAAGTACCAAACTTGTGCTGGTGCAATAGATATAATGAGTCACTTGTTTGAACAATATTTCTCTGTGGAAAAAGATGGATTTTTACAAAATAGAGTGATAGAAGGATTATTGAAAACTATAATTCACTATGCTCCAATAGCAATAGAAAATCCAAGAGACTATGAAGCAAGAGCAAATATTATGTGGACAAGTTCTCTAGCTTTAAATGACCTTGTAGATTATGGAAAAGAATCAACAGATTGGGCAACTCATCAAATTGAGCATCAATTAAGTGCTGTGTATGATATAACTCATGGAATTGGATTGGGAATAATTACACCAGCTTGGATGAAATATGTATTATCAGATGAAAATATTCATAGATTTGTAGATTATGGAAAAAATATTTGGAATTTAAGTGGAAGTGATAGAGAGATAGCAGAGAAAGCAATAGAGAAAACACAAGAGTTCTTTATTTCATTAGGTTGTCCAGCTAATTTGAGAGAGATAAATATTGATGATTCTAATTTTGAGTTGATGGCAGGAAATGCAACTTTCAGAGGAAGAATAGGATCAATGAAAAAATTAAGTAAGGAAGATGTAATAGAAATATATAAATTAGCTTTATAGTAATAGAAAAAATACCAGTAAGAAAATAATTTTTTATTGGTATTTTTTTTGTTGAATATAATTCTAAATTTGACAAATAAAGGGTATAATAGTATAATTTTTCATATAAAAATATTGAAAAGGAGATAAATATGGATAATTTTTTTTATAAAGTAAGAAAAGATCTACATGAGATGCCAGAGATAGCTTTACAAGAATATAATACAAGTAAATATATCAGAGATTTTTTAAAAGATTTAGATATAAAATATGTTGAAATTGAAAGAAGTACACTAGCTATTTTTGAAGGAGAGGAAGATAATTGGATAGGATTTAGAGCTGATATAGATGCTTTACCTATTCAAGAAGAGGGAGAGAAGGATTATAAATCAAAAATAGATGGAATGATGCATGCTTGTGGACATGATGGACATACAACAAATTTATTATACTTTGCTAAATGGCTAAAAGAAGAATTAAAAAGTGGAAAAAAATTGAAAAAATCAGTAATGCTAATTTTCCAATCTGGAGAAGAGGGAAAAGGTGGAGCAAGATTTGTAGCTAATTCAGAATTTTTTAAGAGCAAAAAATTTGAAGGAATATTTGCACTACATGTAAATCCAGAGGTAGAAGAGGGAAAAATAGCAACAACTGTAGGAGCAGTAAGTTTTCAAAATATAAATTTTGATATAGAGATAGTTGGAAAAGGGTGCCATGGAGCTCAACCACACAAGGGAATAGATTCTATATTAGTAGGAGCAAAATTAGTTGAAGCTTATCAATCAATTATCTCAAGAAATTTAGAGCCTTCAGAAACAGCAGTTTTAACAATAGGAAGTTTTAAAGCTGGAGAGGTAAGAAATATTATTCCTGAAAAGGTAAATATTTTAGGAACAATAAGAATGCTAAATACAGATTTAATAGAATTATTTAGAGAAAGAGTTACTAATATAAACAGAGGATTAGAAGTTGCTTTTGGAGTAAAAATAAATATGGTATTTAATCCATTCTACCCACCAGTAATAAATGATGAAGAATTATATAAAAAGCTTGAAAAAGTAGTTCCAGAAGAAAAATTGATAAAATCAACTAGATTAAATGGGTCAGAAGATTTTTCATTCTATTTACAAAATGGTAATAAAGGATTGATGTTTTTATTAGGAGTAAGAAATGAGGAGAAAAATTTTATATATCCTCTTCACAACCCGAAATTTGATTTTGATCCAAAATCTTTAGAATTAGGATTTGAAATATTTAAAGGATTATTAGTTGAAATGAAAGCATTTTAGAAACTATAGTACACTTGATATCTTAGATACTTGAGATATTAAGTGTATTTTTTTATTCATTTTTAAGACTTCAAGTAGTAAATATGATAGAAATATTTCGATAAATATGGTAAAATTTATTGAATAATAATGAGGTGATAAGAAATGGAACTAAATATTCCTAAACATATAGCTATAATAATGGATGGAAATGGAAGATGGGCTAAAAGAAGAGGGCTACCTAGAACTTTAGGACATAGAGAGGGAGCAAAAGCTTTAAGAAAGATAATAACACATGCTGCAAAATTAGGGATAAAACATCTTACAGTATATGCTTTTTCAACAGAGAACTGGAAGAGAAGTAAGGAAGAAGTAGAGGCTTTAATGTTTCTATTTAAAACTTATCTAAAAGGTGAAGAAAAAAATATAATGGAAAACAATATAAAATTTACAGTTTCTGGGAGAGAAGAAAATGTAAGTGAATCACTATTAACAGCAATAAAAAAATTAGAAGATTTAAGCAAGGATAATACAGGGCTTAATCTTAATATAGCATTTAACTATGGTGGACGTGCTGAGATTATAGATGGAATAAATAGATTATTAAAAGAGGGGAAAAAAGAGATAACAGAAGAGGAATTCTCAAAATATATGTATAGAGATATTCCTGATCCAGAACTTTTAATAAGAACAAGTGGGGAGTTAAGAATATCAAACTTTTTACTATGGCAGATAGCATATTCAGAAATCTACATAACAGATACTTTATGGCCTGATTTTGATGAGAAAGAATTAGAAAAAGCAATAGAAAGTTATAATAAAAGAGATAGAAGATTTGGAGGAGTTAAATAATGCTGAGCAGAATAATGGTAGCTATAATAGGAATACCAGTTCTTATTTGGATCCTATATAGTGGTGGAATACCCTTATTAATATTTGCAAATATAATAATAGGTATGGCTACATATGAATTTTACAATATGGCAGAAATTGGAGGAAAGAAACCTTACAAGATAATGGGAATATTAGGAGCATTAGCAATACCTAATATACTTTTCTTAAATCAATTAGGAAAAATAGAGATAGATAATATGTTTGTATTTTCTATGCTTGCAGTTTTATTAATAGGATATAGAGTTCTTCAAAATAAAGTTGAAAATTCAAGTGCAGATTTAGGGGTAACATTGTTAGGTGCATTATATGTATCAGTTTTATTTTCTCATGTGATACTTATAAGTTTTTTACCAAATGGAGGAAAGTGGCTTTTAACAGCTCAAATAATGGTTTGGGTTTGTGACACATTTGCATATTTTACTGGATTAACAATAGGTAGAAAAATATTTAAGAGAGGATTTAGTAGTATAAGTCCTAAAAAATCAATAGAGGGATCTTTAGGAGGAATATTTTTTACAATATGTTCACTTTATATTCTTGAAAAGTATTTTAAACTTTTAGAAAATGGAGACTTAGGATTATTTAATATAATTATAATAGGAGTATTTATCAGTATTGTTGCTCAGATTGGAGATTTAGGTGAATCTATGTTTAAAAGAGAGTTTAAAGTTAAAGATTCAGGAACAATATTGAGAGGGCATGGTGGAATATTAGATAGATTTGATAGTATGCTTTTTGTAGCTCCAGTTGTTTATTATTTATTAAAAATTGTAGTATTATAATAAAAAATATAGATATTATTGGGTGAAAAAAGTTTATTTTATTCACCCTGTTTTTTTCGTAGGAGGAAGGTTTAATGAAAAAAATAGTTGTATTAGGTTCAACAGGAAGTATAGGAACAAGTGCATTAGATGTAATAAGAAATAGCAATGGAAAGTTTCAGGTAGTAGCTTTAAGTGGAAATAGAAATCATAAACTATTAATTGAGCAGATAAAAGAGTTTTCTCCTAAATATGTTTGTGTAGGGACTGAAGAGGGATACTTAGAAATAGCTAAAGAGTTTCCAGAAGTAAAGCTATTCTTAGGAGATAGTGGATTGACAGAGCTAGCTAACTTAAAAGAATATGATATTCTTTTAACAGCAGTAAGTGGTGCTATAGGAATAGAGGCAACAGTGGCAGGAATAAAAAATGAAAAGAGAATAGCTCTTGCTAATAAGGAAACAATGGTTGCAGCTGGAGGATATATAAATAAACTTTTAAAAGAGTATCCAAAAGCAGAGATAGTACCAGTAGATAGTGAGCATTCAGCAATATTTCAATCTATGTTAGGCGGAAGAAAAAATGAGGTAAATAAACTTATAATTACTGCTAGTGGTGGAACTTTTAGAGGTAAAAGTGTAGAAGAGTTAAAGAATGTAAAGGTAGAAGATGCACTTAAACATCCTAACTGGTCTATGGGTAAAAAGATAACTATAGATTCATCATCATTAGTAAATAAAGGATTAGAAGTTATAGAAGCTCATGAACTTTTTGGAGTAGATTATGATAATATAGAAGTTTTAGTTCATCCTCAAAGTATAATTCACTCTATGGTAGAGTTTAAAGATAGAGCTGTAATAGCACAACTAGGGGCACCAGATATGAAACTTCCTATTCAATATGCTTTTACATATCCAGAGAGAGAAGCAAACAGAGTTTTTGAGCCTCTTGATTTTACAAAAGCATCAACATTGACTTTTGAAAAGGTAGACAATAAAACTTTTAAAGGAGTAGAACTTGCATATAGAGCAGGGAGAAGAGGAAAATCTATGCCAGCAGTATTTAATGCAGCAAATGAAGTGGCAGTAGAATTGTTTATGAAAGGAAAAATAGGATTCTTAACAATATATGAGATAATAGAAAAAGCTATGGAAAGACATATTCCTATAGAGATAGATAGTGTTGAAACTGTTAAAAGTGTAGACAGAGAGACAAGAGAATGGGTATATAGTGAATATGGAGAGAAAGAGGAGTAAAAATGGGAAAACTTATAGTTATAGAGGGAACAGATTCAAGTGGAAAAGAAACACAAACTAAGAGATTATTTGAAAAGTTAGAGGAGAAAGGGTTAAAAGTTAAAAAAATATCTTTTCCCAATTATGATAGTCCAGCTTGTGAGCCAGTAAAAATGTATTTGTCAGGAGCATTTGGAGAAGATGCAATGAAGGTAAATCCATATCCTGTATCTACAATGTATGCAATAGATAGATATGCTTCATTTAAAACAAATTGGGAAAAATTCTATAATGAAGATGGAATAATAGTTACTGATAGATATGTGACTTCTAATATGGTACATCAAGCTTCTAAAATTAAAGATTTAGATGAAAAGAAACAATATTTAAATTGGTTAGAAGATTTAGAGTATGAAAAGATGGGTATACCTCGTCCAGATTTAGTAATATTTTTAAATATGCCAACTGAGATGGCAGTAAAATTAATGGCAGAGAGAAAAAATAAGATAACTGGAGAGGAGAAAAAAGATATTCACGAAAGAGATAAGGAATATTTAAAGGAATCTCATGCAAATGCTTGTAAAATAGCTAATACATATAACTGGAAAGAGATAAAATGCAGTGATGGAGAGAGAATAAAAACTATTGAAGAGATAGGAGAAGAGGTTTTTTCTCTTGTAGAGAAAGTAGTTTTATAATGGAGGAAATAGATGAACATAATAGCAGCAATAATTGTACTAGGGATAATTATATTTATTCATGAACTAGGACATTTTGTTACAGCAAAATTTTTTAAAATGCCTGTAAGTGAATTTTCAATAGGAATGGGACCTCAAGTATACTCATATGATACAATAAATACAACATACTCTTTTAGAGCAATTCCATTAGGCGGATTTGTAAATATAGAAGGAATGGAAGTTGATAGTAAAGTAGAGGATGGTTTTAATAGTAAATCTCCTTTTGCTAGATTGATAGTGCTATTTGCTGGAGTATTTATGAATTTTTTGCTTGCTTTTTCTATTATTTTTATTATGCTTAATGTAAGTGGAAAAGCTGTTCAAAATAAGGAAGCAGTAATAGGACATATTTTAGAAAATAGTAATGGAAGCAAAGTTTTATTACCTAAAGATAGGATTTTATCAATAAATGGAGTAAATATTAATAGCTGGGAAGATATAGGTAAAACTATAAGTGGATTAGAAAGAAAAGATGAGATAAAACTTGTTATTGAAAGAAAAAATGAAACAAAAGATATAGATTTGAAACTAACTTATGAACCAGAAACAAAAAGATATATACTTGGAATTTTACCTGATTATCATATAGAGAAGTTTACTTTTGGAGAAGCTCTAAAAGCTAGTTTTTTAGGATTAAAAAAGATAATGGTAGATACTTTAGATGGATTAAAAATGATAATAAGTGGAAAAGTAAAAAGTGAGGAGATAAGTGGACCAATAGGAATAATAAAAGTTGTTGGAGAAGCTTCAAAAGAGGGAATAGGAATTGTTGCTTGGTTAACAGCACTTCTTTCTGTCAATGTAGGAATTTTGAATTTACTTCCTCTTCCTGCACTTGATGGGGGTAGAATAATATTTGTTTTATTGGAATTAGTGGGTATAAAAGTTAATAAAAAGACAGAGGAGAGAATACATGCAGCTGGAATGATGTTGTTGTTTGGACTATTTATTTATATCTCAGCTAATGATATTTTCAACCTTACAAAATAGCTTAAAGACTAATTTTACAAATATGATTACTAAAAAAATAAAAAATAGTCTTGAAAAAATACAGAATATCTATTATAATACATTATAGTAGAAAACAATAAAATATGAATTATTTTTGAAAATAACGATATAAATAGGGAGGATGGGTATGAAGAATGCTATTTTAGCGATTTCAGAAAGAAAAGAAACATTGAAACAAATAAGAAAAGAACTTTCAGAGCAATATGAAATTATAACATTTAATAATCTTCTTGATGCATTAGATATGTTAAGAGAAAGTGATTTTGATATTGTATTATTAGATGAATATTTAACTTGGTTTAATTTTGCAGAGGCAAAGAGAAAATTAAATGGTATTGGAAAAGATTTTGTAGTAGTTGCTCTTTTAGATGATGAAAATGAAGAGATTTTAAATGAACTAAAAAATGCAGATATCTATAACTATATGATGAAGCCAGTTGAATTAAGAGAGATGAACAGAATAATAATGCCAGCTCTTAAAAATCTTGAAATTTTAAAAGAAAAGAGAAAATTAGAGGAAAAATTACTAAGTAGCGAAGAAGAAACTGAAATAGTAGGACAATCTTCAAGAATTAAAGATGTTAAAAACCTTATAGAAAAAGTTGCTGAAAGCGATCTACCTGTTCTTATTACTGGAGAAAATGGGCTTGGAAAAGAACTAGTAGCTAAAGAAATATTCAAGAAAAGTGACAGAAGAAAAAATAATTACATTGTTGTAAGTTGTGCATCTATGCCAGAAGAAACAATGGAAAGAGAACTTTTCGGATATGAAAGAGGAGCATTTACTGGAGCTAATGCAAGTAAAAAAGGATTATTAGAAGAAGCTGATGGAGGAACTATGTTCTTAGATGATATTTCAGCTATGGATGTAAAAATTCAATCTAAACTTCTAAGAGTTATTGAATATGGAGAATTAAAAAGAGTTGGAGGAAATAAAACTAGAAGAGTAGATGTAAGATTTATTGTTGCTAGTGATAAAGACCTTAAAGATGAAACAGAAAAGGGAAAATTCAGAAAAGATCTATACCATAGATTAACAGTATTCCCAATTGAAGTTCCACCTCTAAGAGATAGAAAAGAAGATATTCCTCTACTAGCTAACTATTTCTTAAATAAGATAGTTAGAGAACTTCATAGAGACACTCCAGTTATTTCAGGAGAAGCTATGAAATATTTAATGGAATATTCTTATCCTGGAAATATTAGAGAGTTAAAAAATATGATAGAAAGAATGGTTATACTTTCTACTGATAAAATAATTGGAATAGAAGATCTACCATTAGAAATAAAAATGAAATCTGATACTGTTGAAAATAAAACAGTTGTAGGAGTTGGACCATTAAAAGATATTCTTGAACAAGAGATCTATAGTTTAGCAGATGTGGAAAAAGTAGTTATAGCTATTGCTCTTCAAAAAACAAGATGGAATAAACAAGAAACATCAAAACTTCTTGGAATTGGAAGAACAACTCTATATGAAAAAATTAGAAAATACGGTTTAGATTTTAAATAAAAATAACTAATTGAAAGTAATATAAGCTATAGATAAAAAAGGAAAGGGGAGATTATCAGATATATTCTGATAATGCATAAGTTATGGCAATTAGAAAATTTCGTAAACAAATGAAACCTATTATCTGGTTTGTCACTATATTATTTGTATTAAGTGGAAGTTATTTAACACTGATGAACCTTAAAGGAAGTATGAGTGGTAGTGGAGCTACTTATGCCTTTAAATTAGATGGAGAAAAAATATCGAAACTTGAAGTAGAAAGAACAAAATCTACAATGATTGATGGATATTCAAAATATTTAGGAGATAAAATAGATAGAAGTTTAATTGATATCATAGCTTTTAATGAAGTTGTAGATAAAAATATTACTTTGAAAATAGCTGAGGATTTAAAGGTTAAAGTACCTGGAAGTGAAGTTAGTGAGCAATATGATAGAATAGAAAGTTCTATTGGAAATAAAGAGCAGTTTAAAAGAATGCTACAAGTGCAAGGATATACTAGAAGAAGTTTTAAAGATGAATTAGAAAAAAATCTTATTGTAGCAAAAACTCTTGAAAAAGTTCGTGAAAATATTACTCCAACAGAAGACGAGATAAAAGAGTACTATAATGAAAATCAATATACTATGTTTAATGGGAAAAAATTAGATGAAGTTAAAAACAGTATAGTAAAAGAGCTAAAAGAGATAAAAGGTAATGAAGAGTATGCAGCATTATTAGAACAATATAGAAATAAAATAAAACTAGAAAATGTTGCTGATGAATACTCTGCTTATGTAGAAAAACCTGAATTAGAATCAGATGGATTTGTTATTACTAATTTAGATATGGCAAGAAGAACTTTACAAAATCTATTTTTAACAAATGGAGATAGAGAAAAAGCAAGAGAATTGAGCAAAGACTACTTTGAAAATCAATTTAAACTTGTAAAAGCTGCAGTTGCAAGAGGAGTAAAAGTAGATGAAACTCTTCCAATTGAATATAAATTTGCTGAGTACAATAAAGGACTTTTTGAAAATATAAAAAATTCTTTAAACCCTACAGATGAACAATTAAAAGAATTCTTTAATAAAAATAGAATGGCATATGATATTTTCCCAAGTACAGATGCTTATATTGCAATATTAAAAGTTGATCCTTCAGAAGCTGATAAAGAAGCTGCTAAAGAAAAAGCTAATGAGATTTTAAAAAAATTAACAGTTGAAAACTTTGCAGATATGGCAAGAGAAAACACTGATGAACCTAACTCTAATGGTGGAGATTTAGGTTGGTTCTCTAAAAAGGATATGGTTGAACCGTTCCAAAAAGCAGTATTTGAAGGAGAAGTAGGAAAGATATATCCTAAACCAGTTGAAACTATATTTGGACAACATTTAATTTATATAGCTGATAGAAATGATGAGGAAGAGAGAGCTAAAGCTAGTCATATATTAATTACTCCAAAAATATCTCAAGAAACTTTAGAACAAAAAGAGAAAGAGATAGGAGAATTAAAAGCAAAATTAGTTGAAAATAAAATAAAATTTGAAGATATAGCTAAAGAGAATAAAGATGTTCTTCATAGTGGACTTTATTCAAATATAAATGATGCTGGATATATTCCAAATCTAGGATATAATAGTGATCTTACAAAACTTATATTTAAAGCTCCTTTAAATAAAATAGAAACAGCAGTGATAAATGATGCAATCTTTATTTTTGAAAAAGTAAAAGAGGTAAAATATAAAGCTGCAGACTTTAATGAAAATAAAGATAAGATAAAAGATGATTATTTAAATTATCAAACTCAAGAAGAAATGAAAAAGCTTATTTAGGGAATTATATACAAAAAGAGAATGACCTAAAAATTTAAGGTTACTCTCTTTTTTGTATTTTATTATAAAAAATTTGATTATTTATAAAAAATATATTATACTATAGAATAACGTAAAAATATTTTTTTACCAACTGAGGAGCCAATTATGAGTAAACTTAAAAATAGCATATTAAATAAAAATATAAAAATAAAATTCTCTATATTATCAGATCTTTCTTAATGAAATATAGATCTGAAGATATAGATATGCTTATTGAGAGTTTAAGAATTGAAGAGGTAGTTGGCGAGTTTGTTGAATTAAAAAAAGCTGGATCTAATTATAAGGGACTATGTCCGTTTCATCCAGATACTACACCATCTTTTATGGTAAATCCAAGTAAAAATATTTGTAAATGTTTCGTATGTGGAGCAGGTGGAAATCCAGTAACATTTTATTCTAAGTATAAAAAAATAGGTTTTTCTGAGGCAGTGGAGGAGCTGGCTAAAAAATATAATATTCCTATAAAAGGAATAAAAGAAAATTCTAAAGAGAATGAAAATTTTGAAAGATATTATAAGATAATGGAAGATGCTCATAATTTTTTCCAGGAGAGTATATTTAGCAATTCTGGAAGAGAGGCTCTAGAGTATTTAGCAGGTAGAAAGATAAATCCTAAAATCATAAAAGAAAATAGATTAGGATTTGCTCCAAATAGATGGAGTGAACTTAATGATTATCTTATAAATAAGGGACATAGTTTAAGTGATATAATATCTCTTGGATTGGTAAAAGAGAGTGAGAAAGGGCAGTATGATGCCTTTAGAAATAGAATTATTTTTCCTATTTATTCAACTTCTGGAAAGGTTATAGCTTTTGGAGGAAGAACTCTTGAAAAGAGTAAAGAGATACCTAAGTATATAAATTCACCAGATACTCCTATATTTAAAAAGGGAAAAAATTTATATGGATTTGAAAGAAACAGTATAATAAAGAAAAAAAATTATGCTATGTTGATGGAAGGGTATATGGATGTTCTATCTGGATATCTATATGGATTTGATGTAGCATTGGCACCTTTGGGAACGGCACTTACTGAGGAGCAGGGAAAGCTTTTAAAGAGATATACTTCAAATGTTATATTAGCTTTTGATTCTGATGCACCAGGGCAATCTGCAACAGAAAGAGCAGGACTAATATTGAAATCTTTGGGATTTAATATTAGAGTTTTAATTCTTGAGGGAGCAAAGGATCCAGATGAATTTTTAAAAGCTTATGGAAGAGATGAGTTTTTAAAAGCTGTAAAAAATTCTATGGAGATATTTGATTTTTTATTTAAGTATTACTCAAGAGAGTTTGATTTGAGTAATACAATGTCAAAAACAAATTTTGTAAGTAGATTCAAAGACTTTTTTCAATGTATAGAAACAGATTTAGAAAAGAGTATATATTTAGATAAATTATCTAAACAATTAGATATAGAAAAAGAGATATTAAAAGAAACTCTTATAGACAAAAATAAAAAGAAAGTTAGAAAATTTGAAGAGATAAAAGAGAGTAGTAACTTTATAAGAGAAGCAGCAGCTCCATTATTAGAGGAATTGACTTTAGCTTTAATAGTTAAAGATAAAAGTTACTTTAAATATTTTAAAAATAAGAATATAAAAGGATCACTTACAAAAAAAGTTTTTTCATATATTGAAGAAAATGAAGAAAATATAAAAAGTATTGTAAAAGAGATAAAAGATGAGATAGTATTAACAAAGTCTGAAACTGAAGAGTGGGAAATAGTTATTTGCTTAGCAATAAATGATTTTTCTAGTGAAGAAAAGACGCAAAAATTGTTAGAGGAGATTTTTGTCTCATGGTTTAGAATAGAGATAAAAGAACAGTTGAAAAATAGAGAGAATTTGAGCCGTTTTATGAAGATAAAGAGTATAGAGATGCAGTTAAGCAGGGCAGGAAATTTCTCTAAAGTATTGGATATATATAAAGAGTATGAAGAAATAATTAATCTATAAATTTTTAGAGGAGGCTTCAGATAATGAGGGATTTTATAAAAAACGAAAAAGTTCTTTCTTTAGTCAGAAAAGCAATGGAAAATAAGTGTATAACTTATGAAGAGATAAATGATGAACTAAAGAGTGATTTTCCAGTTGAAAAAATAGAACAATTAATAACTGGAATGATGGATCAAGGAATAAAAATCGTTAGAAAAGAAGATCTAGATAGAGAAAAAAAATTAGTAACTGCTTTAAAAACAAAAGAAAAATCTAAGTCTAAAGCAAAAGTAAAACCAGTATCAGTTCCAGAAGAAGAAGAGATAAAAGTAGTGGAAAAAGAGGATTTTCCTGAAGAAGATGATATAGATGATTTTATTGATGATAGAGTAGATGATATAGATGATTTTGATCACTTTAATCCTGAAGAATTAGAAGAGATTAGTGAAGATGAGTTAATAAGTGATGATCTATTTAATCTATCTGGAGATATGAAAGTTGATGAGCCTATAAAAATGTATTTGAGAGAGATTGGACAGATCCCTCTATTAAGTCACGATGAAGAACTTGAATATGCTAAAAGAGCTTTAGAAGGGGACGATTGGGCACAAAAACAATTAGTTGAAGCTAACCTAAGACTTGTTGTAAGTATAGCTAAAAAACATACTAATAGAGGTTTAAAACTATTAGATTTAATTCAAGAAGGAAATATAGGTCTTATGAAAGCTGTTGAGAAATTTGAATATACTAAAGGATATAAATTCTCAACATATGCAACTTGGTGGATAAGACAAGCTATAACAAGAGCTATTGCAGATCAAGGAAGAACAATTAGAATCCCAGTTCATATGATAGAAACTATTAATAAAATTAAGAAAGAAGCTAGAATTTATCTTCAAGAAACAGGAAAGGATGCCACTCCAGAAGTATTAGCTGAAAGATTAGGAATGGAAGTTGAAAAGGTAAAAGCTATACAAGAGATGAACCAAGATCCTATATCATTGGAAACTCCAGTAGGAAGTGAAGAGGATAGTGAACTTGGAGATTTTGTTGAGGATCAAAAAATGCTAAATCCTTATGAGTTAACTAATAGATCTTTATTGAGAGAACAACTTGATGGAGTATTAAATACATTAAGTAGTAGAGAAGAGAGAGTTTTAAGATATAGATATGGATTAGATGATGGTTCTCCTAAGACTCTAGAAGAGGTTGGAAAAATATTTAAAGTAACAAGAGAAAGAATTAGACAAATAGAGGTAAAAGCTCTAAGAAAATTAAGACATCCAAGTAGAAGAAAAAAATTAGAGGATTTTAAAGTATAATGGGGGATAGGAGCATTTATGCTCCTATTTCTTTAGTGGAGGATAAAAATGAAGAGTATTAAGTTAAAAGATCTAGAAAAATTAATAATAGAAAAATATTCTGATGATGAGAAATTTAAAGAGTTTTTAAAAGAAAATAAAGATTTGAAAGTTGAAGTTATTGTTGAAAATATAAAATTAAAAGAACTAGAAGATATGGAGGAATTTACAGAGGAAACTGTTATAGATTATCTTGATGAAATAGCTAATTTAGAAGTTATAAGTGAAGAGGAAGAAAAAGAGCAATTAGAAAATATTGAAGATAGTGAAGAGATTGTAATAAAATATTTGGGAGAAGTAGCTTCTATAGCTTTTAATTATACTAGAGAGGGAATAGCTTATATGGATATTGTGCAAGAAGGAACAGTTGGACTTATGAAAGCTATATCAAATTATAATTTAGAAGAGAATGGAGAGTTTAAGAACTATTGTAAATTTTGGATAATAAAAGAGATGGTTATGTTTATTCAAAATAAAGTGGAAGATATAAAGTATGAATTTATGAACTACTTTAAAACTAAGAAAGAAAACTTTGGAAAAGAGCATCATCATGAGCATGAAGAGGAGCATGAACATGGTGAAGTTTATTTGAAAGAGGAAGATCTTTTACCAAGTATTGAAGCCATAGAAAAAAGAGAAAGATTAGTTGATAAAAAAATAAATTTCTTTAATTTGAATAATAGATTAAGTTTAAGACATATAGAGATATTAAATCTTTATTTTGGTTTTGGAAGTGAAAAAAGACACTCTATATATGAGATAGAGGAAAAACTAGGATTGGAAAAAGGTCAAGGAGAAACTCTTTTCCAAGAGGCGCTTTTAATTCTTTCAACTGTTGAAGGGAAGATAGCCCTATGATAAAAGTAAAAGATATAATAGGAGCTTTAGAAAAGAAATATCCTAAAATAAATGCAGAAAGTTGGGATAATGTAGGACTGATTGTCGGAAAGTTAAATCAAGAGGTAAAAAAAGTTCAGTTTTCTCTTGATGCTACCGATAGAGCTATAGAAAATGCAATAAAAAATAGTGTAGATTTAATAATTACACATCATCCTATGATTTTTAAACCAGTAAAAAGTGTAACTACAATGGATAATCTAGGAAGAAAGATAATAAAACTTATAGAAAATAATAAATCGCTATATGCTATGCATACAAATTTAGATGCATCTAAAGATGGTTTAAATGACTATATTTTAAATCTGTTAGAAGTAGAAAATTCAAAGATTATTGATGTAAACGAGTTTGATAATGAAGTTGGAATAGGAAGATTATATACGATTTCAAAAGAGATGAATATAGATGAATATGCAAATTTTATTAAAGAAAAATTAAAAATAAAAAATATAAGAATAATTAGCGAAGATAGAGAAAAAAAAGTAAAAAAAGTTGCTCTTATAAATGGTTCTGGAATGAGTTATTGGAGGAAAGTTAAATCTTTAGGAGCAGATTTATTTATAACTGGAGATATAGGGTATCACGATGCCTTAGATGCTAAAGAAGCAGGAATAAACGTTTTTGATATTGGACACTTTGAAAGTGAAAATTGTTTTGTGGAATTATTAAGAAAAGATATAGAGGGAATGGGTATTGAGATTATAACTTTTAATGATGGACCTATTTTTGAAATATATTAAGGAGAAAAGAGTGAAAAAACTTTTAATAACAATTGGGTTAATTATAGTAATGGGAAACTCTTATGCAGGGGTTAATGATACTTTAAAACTTTTTTCAGAAGAGGAAAAAGTTAGTGTGGAACAAAAAATAACAGAGCTAGAAAACAAGAGAAAACTTCATATACATGTAAATACTCTTTCATTAGAAGAGGGGTTTAGTGTAGAAGATCCTGAAAAAGTTATAATTCTTAATATAAAAAAAGAGGAGAATAGCAAAGGAAAGATAGAATTAAATTTTTCTAGAGATATTGATGTTGAAGATTATCAAGAAGATATAAATCTAATTTTAAGTAATGCTGAAGGAACTCTTTCTAAAGGAGAGATTGGAAAATATTCAATAGAAGTTTTAGAAGGAATAGATGGTGTTTTAGATAAAATAAAAATAGAAGAACCAATAGTTGTTGAAGAAGAAGTTACTAAAAATGAAAAATTTAATATTTTTGGTGGGATAGCTATTGCATTTTTTGTAATTTTTGGTATTATAATAAGAGTGCTTTCAATTCAAAAAAAGAGGAGAGAGCTAAAAGAAAAAAATAAGTAAATAAATAAAAGGTATTAAAGTTGATCGCTGCTTGGTAACAAGGAGAGGAAAGTCCGAGCTCCGCAGAGCAAGAGGGCAGCTAACGGCTGCTAAAGGTAACTTTAAGGAAAGTGCCACAGAAAATAGACCGCCATTATGGTAAGGGTGAAAAGGTGGTGTAAGAGACCACCAGTTTCTTAGGAGACTAAGAAAGCTTGGTAAACCCCCTCTGGAGCAAGACTAAATAGGAAAGGTTAAGGGCTGCTCGTCCAGCTTTCAGGGTAAGTTGCTAGAAACTATAAGCAATTATAGGATTAGATAAATGATCAGCACATACAAAACTCGGCTTATTTAATGCCTTTATTTTTTTTCTTTAAAAAATAAAAAAAGTTATTGACGAAATTTAAAAAATATGATATTATAATCAATGTACCGCAGGAAAGCGG
>Garth_p1__coassemble_1281_pt1 | contig 13760 bp, 13 predicted proteins | sample Garth_p1__metabat2_high_PE_023 | metagenome-assembled genome bin Garth_p1
GTTTTGCATTTTCAACGGAATGAGCAATAGGGATTCTTTATTCACTGACATGGAGACAACTTGATGTTAAAAATTATAAGTTTTGTAAACGTAAATTAGAATGATAAATTATAGTTTAAATAAAAAAAGAAGCTGCTAAAATAGCAGCTCCTAGAATTTTATTTTTTGTCATATACATATTATTTTTTATAAACTTGATAAAGGATATGAGTACTTTCTGGATGAGGTACAAATCCTTCAACATTTTTTTGCATTCCTGTAATATCATCAGGATAGATTAAAGTAAAGAATGGTAGATCTTCTTGAAGTATATTTTGAAGTTCTTTATAGTATTCAATTCTGTCAGCTGGAACTGTACTTTCTCTAGCTTTATCTAATAATTCATCAACTCTTTTATTTTCATAGAAAGTTCTATTTCCTGCTCCACCAAGGTTTTTAGAATGGAATAGAGCATAAAGAGCAGAGTCAGAGTCAGCACTAGAAGACCATCCAAGAATAAACATCTCATGTTCTCCATTAGCAACTCTATCAAGATAAGAACCCCATTCAAGAATTTCAATTTGAACATCTATTCCAATTTGTTTAAGTTGATCTTGAAGAATAACAGCAGTATCTTTTCTTACACTCTTATCATTAGTCCAAATTTTAGCTTTAAATCCATTTGGATATCCAGCTTGAGCAAGAAGTTCTTTTGCTTTTTCTATATTTTGAGTATATAATTTTGCATCTTTATTGTATCCAAAAACATAAGGTGATACAGGAGAATTAGCTTTTTTAGCTGCTCCTAAAAATACTGCTCCAATGATATCATCAACATTAGTAGCATATGCTATAGCTTGTCTAACTTCTTTTTTATCAAAAGGAGCTTTTTTAGTATTAAATCCAAGATAAGTAACACTCATAGCAGAGTTTTGAGCTAATTTAAGATCTGGATTACTTTTTACCATTTCAACATCTATTGGATCTACATCATAAGCTATATCAGCTTCACCAGTTTCAAGAGCAATAGTTCTATTAGTTCCTTCAGGGACAACCTTAAAAGTAAGAGTATCTGAGGCAGCTTTTCCTTTATAATAATCAGGATTAGCTTTTAAAACTATTTTATCTCCAGAAGTCCAAGATTGGAATACAAATGGTCCTGTTCCTACTGGATGTTGTCCATAGTCAGCACCTCTTTCTTTTACAGCTTTCTCATTCATAATTCCAGCTCCTATGTGAGCTAGGTAATTTACTAGAGGACCATAAGGTTTTTTAGTTGTAATTCTAACAGTATAATCATCAACTGCTTCAACCTTATCTATATCAGAAAAATAGGCGATTAAACTTGGAGCTTCCTTAGCTCTATTTAAACTAAAAACAACATCTTTAGCAGAAAAAGGTTCTCCATTATGGAATTTAACATTTTTTCTTAATTTTAGTTCAAGAGTAAGTGGATCTATCTGTTTCCAACTTTCAGCAAGTCCTGGAACAAGATTCATATCTTTATCTTTTTCAATAAGTCTATCATAGATATTTAAAGTAACTCTATGAGTAGGTACATCATTTGAAACTTGAGGGTCTAAACTTTTAGCATCAGAGTTTTGTACAACAACTAAATCAGAAGCCAAAAGGTTAAAACTTGAAACTGATAGTAAAATTGCAGTAGCTAAACCAAATAATCTTTTTTTCATATATACTCCCCCTATATAAATAAAATTATTTTTTCATTTTTCTTAAAAAAAATATTTATTTTTCAATGATTATATTATTTTTTTTTATATTTGTAAAGATATATTTTTGATAAATAAAAAAAATTTAAAATTATATAAATATCATTATCTTAAAATCTATATATTTTTAATATATTTTTTACTAGGAAAAGTTTAAAATAAAAGGTAGAATATAGAAGAGGTGGGAAATAGATGTTAAGTGAGTATAGGGGGAAGATACCTTTTTATTTAAAAGAATTAGAAAGTAATATAGTTTATTTATGTTCTTCTAATAAAAATATTGAGGACTATTACAATACTCTTGATGATTTTTATGATGGAGAGATTTTAAAAATAGAGAGTAGTTCTGATAGAGATGAGATTGAGAAAATAAATTATGATTTATTAGAACTTTTTAAGTCTAAAAAAAAATATATTATTTTAATCTCTTTAGAAGGATTTTTAAGAGATTATTATCTTGAGGGAGAAAAAATAGTTTTTCAAAAGGGTAGAGATATATCTTTAAAAAAAATTCAAGAGATTCTTATAAAAAATAGATATGAAAAAACATATATGATAGAAAAAAGGATGCAATATAGTCTTAGAGGGGATATCTTAGATATCTTTCCAAAGAATGGAGATTATCCTGTAAGAATAGAATTTTTTGGAGACAGTGTTGAGAGAATAACTTATTTTGATATAGAAACACAGAAAAGTATTGAGTCTTTAGATAGAATTGATATGTATATGAATAATAATAAAAACTCTCAGATAGATTTTTATAAACTTATAAATTTATCTGAAAATAGGATAATTTTTGAAAATAGAGAGATTCTTCAATATAAGTTAGAAGAGATAATTTTAAGAGATAGAGAGAGAGAAGAAAAATTAAGAGAAAGATTTTCTCAATTGGATATAATTGGTGAGGAACTTACTTTAAAAAGATTTAGTGAAGATGAGATAAAAAAATTTGAAGATTATGAAAATATAAAAAAATTAAGCAAAAAAGAGAAAATCTTAGTAATTTCAGAGGAGAGTAAAAGATATCAAGAGATATTTAAAGGGTATCCAATAGAGTTTCAACACTATCCACATTATGAGGGGTATAGAGATGAAAATTATCTTGTTTTAACAGATAGAGAGTTAAAGGGAATAAAGGTTAAAAGAGAGACAAAAGAGAAGATAAAATTAAGGTATAAAGATGTTTCTCAAATAAGAGAGAATGATTATATAATCCATGAAAATTATGGAGTTGGAATCTATTTAGGAATTGAAACAATAGATGGACAAGATTATCTCAAGATAAAATATGCTGATGAAGATAAACTTTTTGTTCCAGTTGAAGGGATTAATAAAATTGAAAGATATATTTCAACTGATGGTGTAGTTCCAGAGATCTATCAATTAGGTAGACGAGGATTTAAGAAAAAAAGAGAGAAATTACAAGAGGAGATGTTAATTTTTGCTAAGGAGATAATTGAGATTCAAGCAAGAAGAGCATATGAAAAGGGATATAAATTTTCTCATGATACAGTTTGGCAAGAGGAGTTTGAAGAGAGTTTTCCATATAGAGAAACCCCTTCTCAGTTAAAAGCTATTGAGGATGTAAAACATGATATGGAATCTGATAGAGTGATGGATAGAGTTATCTGTGGAGATGTGGGATATGGAAAGACAGAGATAGCTATTAGAGCAGCTTTTAAAGCTTCAGTTGAAGGAAAGCAAGTAGCTTTAATGGTACCTACAACAGTTTTAGCTCAACAACATTTTGAAAGATTTAGTGAGAGATTTAAAAACTATCCAATAACTATTGAACTGTTAAGTAGATTGAAAACAGGTAAAGAGCAAAAAGAAGTATTAAATAGAATTGAAGCAGGAACTGTGGATATAGTTATTGGAACTCATAGAATTTTATCTTCAGATGTGAAATTTAAAGATTTAGGGTTAGTGATAATAGATGAGGAACAGAAATTTGGTGTTAAGGCTAAGGAGCAGTTAAAGAAGATAAAAAATAGAATAGATATGATCACTTTAACAGCAACACCTATACCTAGAACGTTGAATCTGTCACTATTAGGAATAAGAGATCTATCAGTAATTGACACTCCACCAGAAGGAAGAAAACCTATTGAAACAATTTTTATTGAAAAGGATAATAAAAAATTAAAAGATATTATAATGGAAGAGATAGCTAGAGAGGGACAGGTATTTTATATCTTTAATTCTGTAAAAAATATAGCTAAAAAGACAGATGAATTAAGAAAAATTCTTCCAAACTATCTGAAACTTGATTTTATTCATGGACAAATGACTCCAAAAGAGATAAAAAATAAGATAAAAGAGTTTGAAAATGGTGATATAGATATTTTAGTTTCAACTACAATAATAGAGAATGGTATAGATATAGAAAATGCCAATACAATGATAATAGAGGGAGCAGACAGATTGGGACTTTCTCAAATCTATCAATTGAGAGGTAGAATTGGAAGAGGAAATAGAAAGGGATATTGTTATCTTTTAACTAAAGAGTTTCAAAGTAAAAAATCTAAAGAGAGAGAGGAATCTATTAGGAATTTAGGAGATAGTGGTGGTGGATTACAACTTTCTCTTGAAGATATGAGAATTAGAGGAGCTGGAGAAATTTTAGGAGAGAAACAACATGGAGCTTTAGAAACATTTGGATATAATCTTTATATTAAGATGCTAAATGAAGAGATTGCAAGATTAAAAGGACAAAAAAGAGTAGAAGATGATATAGAGCTTGAAATAAAATTAAGTATAGATGCCTTTATTCCAGATGATTATATAGAAAAAGAGGAAAAGTTAAAAATTTATAGAAAAGCAGCAGAACTGAGAGAAAAAGATCAATTAGATGAGTTAATTGAAGAAGTTAGAGATAGATTTGGTGAAATGCCTAAAGAGGTAAAAAATTTCTTTTATTATCTAAATGTAAAATTAAAAGCAAGAGATTTAGGAGTTGAAATATTAAGAGAGGAAAAAGATGGATTCTTTATTAAATTTAATAGAGAGTGTGTAAATGTTGAGAAGATAACAGAGATGATGTCAACAGGAAAACTCCAATACTTACCAAGAGAGGAAGCTATAAGATATAAGGGTAGTATTATGGGATTTTTTAATGAATATGAGGGAGTGATATAATGAAAGAGTTTGATAGACTTGTGGAAATAATAAAGATTTTGAGAGGTGAAGGAGGTTGTCCTTGGGATAGAGAACAAACTCTTGAGACTTTAAAACCTTGTTTGATGGAGGAAACTTGTGAAGTTTTAGAGGCTATGGACAAAGGTGGAGATGAATTAAAAGGGGAACTTGGAGATCTTTTGATGAATGTTGTTTTTCAAGCTGATATCTGTGAAGATGAAGGAAAATTCAATATTGAAGATGTAGCTAGGGGAATAAATGAGAAGATGATTAGGAGACATCCCCATGTTTTTAAAGAGAAAGATAGTGGAATAACTTCAGATGAAGTTTTAGTTAATTGGGAAGAGATTAAGAAAAGCGAAAAGGAACATGAAAATAGAAAATCAGCATTAGATGGAGTACCTATATATTTACCAGCTTTAGCAAAGGCTGAAAAAATTCAGAAGAAAGCAGCAAAAGTTGGATTTGATTGGGATAATATAGCTGATGTAATGGGAAAAGTTGAAGAGGAACTTGGAGAATTAAAAGAGGCTATGGAGAAAAAAGATTCAGAAAATACAAAAGAGGAGTTAGGGGATCTTTTATTTGCTATAGTTAATCTTTCAAGATTTTTAAAAGTTAACTCAACTGATGCATTAGAGCAAACTATAAAGAAGTTTGATAAGAGGTTTAGATATGTAGAAGAGAGATGTGATATAGAGAAAGCCTCTCTAGAGGAAATGGAAAAATTTTGGAATGAGGCTAAAAACAGGGTTGACATATAAAAAAAATATAGTATATATAGTTAATAAGACGGGAGGAGTAGTCTAAATCATGAGATTGGATAAATTTTTAAAAGTAAGTAGAATAATTAAGAGAAGACCTATTGCAAAGATAGTTGTAGATGGTGGAAAAGCTAAGCTAAATGGAAAGGTAGCTAAGGCTGGAACAGAAGTAAAGGTAGGACAAATTTTAGAGTTAGAATATTTTAATAAGTACTTTAAATTTGAGATAATGGAAGTACCTACTGGAAATGTAGCTAAGGAGAAAACTTCTGACTTGATAAAAGTTTTAGAAAGTAGAGGAATAGAAATTGATATAGATAGTGAGGAGGATATTTTTTAGTGAAATTTTCGTTAAATTCTAATGGAAAAATAAATATAGGTCTAAATGTAACTGGAGTTCTTCCTAATGGGTATCATCTTTTGGATATGATTATGGTACCAATTAGTTTAAGTGATAGAATAACTGGTGAAATAGAAGATATTACAGGAACTCTTGAAATAAAAACAAATAAAGCTGATATTCCTGTAAATGAAGATAATATTTTATGGAAAATCTATGATAAATTTTATAGTGAAAGTGGACTTTCTAAAAGAAAAATATCTTTGTATCTTGAAAAAATTATACCTCATCAAGCTGGACTTGGAGGGGGAAGCTCAAATGGAGCATTTTTATTGAAACTTTTAAATGAGTTTCATGGAAATTTTTTCTCACAAGAAAGATTGATTGAGATAGGGAAAAGTGTTGGAGCTGATATTCCATTTTTCTTGATTAATAAATCTGCAAGAGTTAGAGGAATAGGGGAGGATATTGAGATTATAGAGAATAATTTAAAAAATTCTATAATTTTAATAAAGCCACAATTTGGAGTTTCAACAGGAAAAGCTTATAAAAATATGTCTATGCTCAATAATAAAAGAGATGCAAATATTGATAAAATCATATTTGGATTAAAAGATAATAGAGTGGATATAGTTGAAGATAATATAGAAAATCATCTAGAGCAAGGATTGCTATTAGAAGATGAAAATATAATTGAATTTAGAAAAAAATTGGCAGAATTAAATATGAAATTTTTTATGTCAGGAAGTGGAAGTGCATACTATACTTTTGTTACTCAAGAAGAATCAGAAGAAGCTGTTACAAGAATAAAAGAGTACTTAAATAGCTGTGAAGTCTATCTTTGCAGTTCTTTATAGATAATACTAAAAACAGGGAAGGTGCATTAATATGAAAATTACAGATGTTAGACTAAGAGCAGTGAAAAACGAGAACGAATTAAAATTAAAGGCTTATGCTGATGTTACTTTTGATGAATGTTTTGTTATTCACGGTCTAAAAATAATAGATGGTCAAAAAGGAATGTTTGTTGCTATGCCATCGAGAAAAATGCCTGATGGAGAGTATAAAGATATAGCTCATCCTATCACACCTGAATTAAGAAAAGAGATAACAGATTCAGTTATAGCTAAATATAATGAAATGGATTTTTCTGAAGAAGTAGCTGAAGAACCAAAAGCTGAATAAGAGATAAGATAATAAATAATTTTAAAGATAACCTGAAGGAATACTTCAGGTTATTTTGTGATTTTATAAAAGGAGTAAATAGATGAAAATTTTAATTTTAAATGGAAGTGCAAGAAAAAAAGGAAATACTAGAACGGCTTTAAAACAGATAGAAAAGGGGATAGCTCTAAATAACAATAGCGTTGAATTTATAGATATTACAGATTTTAAAATAGCTGGTTGTCTAGGTTGTGATGGTTGTAAAAGAACTGGTATTTGTGTGATAAAAGATGATGCAGTAGGATTAGTTGAAAAAATAGTTGAAGCTGATATGGTAATTTTTGGATCTCCAGTTTATTGGTGGGGAATCTCTTCACAAACTAAAGCTTTAATTGATAGAATCTATATGAAAAACTCTACTTTACCACAACTTAAAAAGAAAATTGGTGTAGTGGCAGTTGGGGCTGATGAACTATCAGGAGAGCAATATAAATTGATAAAAGGGCAATTTGATTGCATATGTGAGTATTTAGGTTGGGAGTTTGAAGTATATAAACCTATCTCAGCTGGATTGATAGGAGATGTTGAAAAACAAGTTGGATTGATGAGAGAATTAAAAGAGATAGGACAAAAATTATAGAAAAAGAGATATAATTAGAAAAAATATTATTGTGCATATACATATAAAAAAACTGGTAGATTTTAAGAATTTACCAGTTTTTTTATTTTCTTAATATCCTATATTATCATCTACTAAAATAAGAATAATTCTACCTTTTATTTTACTATAGCGAGTGATAAGTAGTTGACAACATATAGTATCTGGGGATTTACAATCATAGCAACAACCTGTTTTTTTACAAGGAGTGTCAATGTCAAATCTTTGAGCATTGATAGGAGCAGCAATATTTCTAGCACGAGATATAGCATCTTCTACACTTTTAACAACTTTATTTATTCCAACTATCATTAAAACATGTTTAGGACCATAGCAGATAGCTGCTAATCTATTGGCAATACCATCAATATTTACAAGGATTCCATCTTCAGATATAGCATTACAACTTGTTAAGAAAAAATCACTAGATAGAGCTTGATGCATAATTTCATGTTTTTCTTCTAAAGTAGTAGCTTTTTCTCTATCTAGAACTTTATAATTTCCCTTTCTAACAGCCTCTTTTAATCCGATACTTTCTATTGAAATTGATCCACCCCAACTAACAGAACTTTCTTGAGGGATAATTTCTAAAGCTTTTTTTAGAGCTTCCTCTTTATCTTGAGCAAAATAGGCATCTATATTTCTAGATTTTAAATTTTTGATTACTTGTTCTCCTAATAACCTATTTCTTTTTTTAATTATCTCCATAAAAATCACCTCTTAAATATTAAGCTATATTTTATTATACCATAGAGAAAAAATTACAAAAAATAAAAAAAACTGCCTTTTCAGACAGTTTCAATCTCAATTAAGTGGCTGGGCTGGCTGGATTCGAACCAGCGCATGACGGAGTCAAAGTCCGTTGCCTTACCGCTTGGCGACAGCCCAACAACATGACTATGATATCAAAAAAAAATTAGTTTGTCAATAAAAAATAAAAATAATTTGTGGAATAGGAGAATTTATTTTTGTTAATATACATATTAATAAAAATAGTATTTTGAAAAATTTAGTTGATAAATTAAAAAATAAAGAAAAATCATGTTTTCATTGATACAAATTTTTCATTGTGGTATACTAATGAAAAGAGTTTGGCAGAAAATATAGTTGCAAAAGAGGTGAATAAAATAAAGATTTTTAAAGTTATATTAATAGGAGTTTTTATAAGTTTTAATTTATCTTATTCTCAATTAAACTATGAAGATGTAAGTAAAGAACATTGGGCATATTCTTCTATAGAGAATCTTGTTAATAGAGGTATAATAAAAGAAAATACCTATAAATTTAATGGAAATAAACCTCTAGCAAGATATGATTTTGCCTATAGTCTTTCCCAAGCTTTAAATACTATAGATTTAGAAAAGGCTAATAAGGAAGATTTAGATATACTTCAAGCTTTGATACTTGAATTTTCAAAGGAGCTTAATAAGATAGGATTTGATACAAAAACATATAATGCTAAAATTGAGAATATTAATGAAACTGTTGAACTTTTGAGAAAAAGAATAGACGAAAATGAAAAAATTATAGATCAACTTTTGAAAAGAGTAGAAAAATTAGAGGAAAAAATCTAATATTTTTTATTTATAAAAAAATCAGGGAGGGAATTTATAATGGAAAAATTAGTATTTGATTATTCAAAGGCACTAGAATTTTTTAGTGAAGCAGAACTAGAAATGATGAAGGAACAAGTTGCAGTAGCAGAAAAGTTTTTAAATGAAAAAAATGGAGCTGGAAATGATTATCTAGGTTGGATAGAACTACCTACAAACTATGATAAAGATGAGTTTGAAAGAATTAAAAAAGCAGCAGAAAAAATTAAAAATGATTCAGATGTACTTGTTGTAATTGGAATTGGAGGATCATATTTAGGAGCAAGAGCTGCGATAGATTTCCTATCTCACACATTCTATAATAGTTTAACTAAAGAACAAAGAAAAGCACCTGAAATTTACTATGTAGGAAATAATATTTCAAGTACATACTTAAAACATCTTTTAGATGTATTAGAAGGAAAAGATTACTCAATCAATGTTATATCTAAATCAGGAACAACAACTGAGCCAGCTATAGCATTTAGAGTATTAAAGAAACATATAGAAGCAAAATATGGAAAAGATGTAGCAAAAGAAAGAATATATGCAACAACTGATAAAGCTAGAGGAGCATTAAAAAAATTAGCTGATGAAGAAGGATATGAAACTTTTGTTATCCCTGATGATGTTGGTGGAAGATTTTCAGTTCTTACTCCAGTAGGACTTTTACCAATAGCTTGTAGTGGTGTAAATATAGATGAACTTATGGCAGGAGCAAGAGCAGCTCAAAATGATTACACAGCTCCATATGCAGAAAATGATTGCTATAAATATGCAGCTATTAGAAATATTTTAAATAGAAAAGGTAAAGAGATTGAGATGCTAATTAACTATGAACCTAGATTACATTATTTAGGAGAATGGTGGAAACAACTATTTGGAGAATCAGAAGGTAAAGATAAAAAAGGATTATTCCCAGCAGCAGCAGACTTTAGTACTGATCTTCACTCAATGGGACAATATATTCAAGATGGAAGAAGAGTAATGTTTGAAACAGCAGTACTTATAGGAGAACCTGAAGCTGATGTTATAATTGAAGAGGAAGCAGCAGATCTTGATGGATTAAACTATCTTGCTGGAAAAGGAATGGATTTTGTAAATAAAAAAGCAGCTCAAGGAACACTATTAGCTCACGTTGATGGAGGAGTTCCAAATCTTACAGTTACAATTCCTTCAGCTACTCCATTTAACTTAGGATATCTATTCTACTTCTTTGAAAAAGCATGTGGAATCAGCGGATACTTGCTTGGAGTAAATCCATTTAATCAACCAGGAGTTGAATCATATAAAGCTAATATGTTTGCTCTATTAGGTAAAAAAGGATATGAAAAAGAAGCTGAAATCTTAAATAAAAGATTAGAAAAATAATTGTTAAATAAAAAGAGAGGGGATTCAAATTTTGAATCCCCTCTTTTGTAAATTATAAATAAATTTTTTATAAAAAATAAAAAAAGCAGGAGGATCTGCCAAATCCTCCCACATAAAACTGCTTTGTACAAAGATTAGTATAAGTTTTTAGATAGTAATAAAAATATTGCTATCATGATGATAATTATATAAAGCTTTCTTACTTATTCACCTCCTTTCTCGAGATGAACAGCCAAGAAAGAAGAGCAATCTATTATAACATTGATTTCTAAAAAGACCTATGCTATAATTTAATTGATGATAAAAATATAAAGCAACAAAGAGCGAAAAAATGAGGGCTGCCAAAAACCTCATTTTTTTTGTACACAAGATATAGTGATATTTATAGAAATATCACAACTAATTAGAAAAGTAAAAATATTTTCTTGCTAAAATATATAATGAATAATATAATAACACCTATGTCACTAATTTTTGAAGGTAAAAAATTTTATATATATTGCAGGAGGAATAATGTACAAGAACACTGATGAGATGCTAGAAACACAAGTAATTACAGAGGATATGTTAGAGCAACTAACACTTTGGGCCAATGAAAAATAGTTTTAGATAAAGGGAGAGTAAAATCTTCCTTTTTTTATTTATAAAGTAAAAAGATATGATATACTATACTTGGTGAAACAAACATCTAAAACAGGGAGATGGTAAGATGAATTACAAAAAAGAAAATGGTTGGAACTGTGTAGACAGTAAAGATCAAGTATTTAAGTTTTCAGAAGGATACAAAGAATTTTTAAGTAGTGCTAAAACTGAAAGAGAATTTGTAACTAAAGGTATCGAATTAGTAGAATCTAAAGGTTTTGTAAATGCTGAAAATAAAAGTAGTTTAAAAGCTGGAGATAAGGTTTACTATGTAAATAGAGGAAAAAACCTTGTATTAGTTGTAGTTGGAGAAGATGATATAGAAAAAGGTGTAAACTATGTAGTATCTCATGTTGACTCTCCAAGATTGGATTTAAAAGGAAATCCACTATATGAAGATTTAGATCTTGCATATATGAAAACTCACTATTATGGTGGAATAAAAAAATATCAATGGGCATCAATTCCTCTAGCTATGCACGGAGTTGTAGTATTAGCATCTGGAGAAAAAGTAAATATCGAAATAGGGGAAAAAGATGAAGATCCAGTATTTACAATTCCAGATATTCTTCCACATCTTGCAGGAAAAATCCAAGGGGATAGAAAAAGTGGAGAAGTTATAAAAGGAGAGGAACTTCAAATACTTGTAGGAAGTATCCCTTCAACTATTGAAGATAAAGAGATAAAAGAAAAAATAAAATATACAGTTCTTGAAATTTTAAATAGAGATTATGGAATGGTAGAGGAAGATTTTATATCAGCAGAACTTGAACTTGTACCAGCTGGAAAGGCTAGAGATTTAGGATTTGATAAATCTATGATAGGAGCTTATGGACAAGATGATAGAATTTGTGGATATACTTCAATGATGGCAATTCTTGATTTAGAAGAGACTCCAAAGAGAACAGCAGTATGTTTCTTAGCAGATAAAGAAGAGATAGGATCAGCAGGATCAACAGGATTAAAATCTGACTATATTAACTATGTAACTGGAGATCTTTTAGAAAAAGTAAAAGGTAATTACAATGAGATGATGTTAAGAAGAACATTATGGAACTCTAACGCTATGTCTTCAGATGTTAATGCTGGAATAGATCCAATCTTTAGAAGTGTTCACGATGCTCAAAATGCTGCTAAAATAGGGTATGGAGTTGTTGTAACAAAATATACAGGAGCTAGAGGAAAGAGCAGTACAAACGATGCTGATGCAGAATATGTAGGAAAAATTAGAAAAATATTAAATGATGCAAAAGTTAATTGGCAAATTGGAGAGTTAGGAAAAGTTGATGAAGGTGGAGGAGGGACTGTTGCAATGTATCTTGCAGAGTTAGGAATTCACACAATTGATATTGGACCAGCTTTACTTGCTATGCACTCACCTTTTGAAGTTTCATCAAAACTAGATGTTTATGAAACATATAGAGCATATAAGGCATTTTATAGAAGTTAGGTAGGAACAGTGGAAAAAGAGAATTTCATTTTTAGAAGGGCAAAAGTAGATGATATTTTATCAGTGATGAAAGTAATAGAAAATAGATGCCTTTGGATGAAAGAAAATGGTATTAATCAATGGGATGAAGAGTATTTGAAATTTTATAATTTTAATTATTTTAAAGAGAGAGTTGAAAAAAGAGAACTTTTTCTTGTGGAAAATTTTCAAAAGATAGTTGGAACATTTGTTTTACTAGAGGAAGATGAAAGATGGGAAAATGATGTACCAGCTTACTATATTCATAATTTTGCAACAGATACTGAAATCAAAGGAATTGGAAGTGAAATTATAGAGTATTGTGAAAATTTATGCAGAGAAAATAGCAAAAAAACTCTTCGTTTAGATTGTAATATTAACAATAATAAATTAAATAGTTATTATGAGAAAAAAAATTTTAAAACAGTTGGTATTTGTGATGAAAGCCCAGAATATGTAGGGTATAAAAGGGAAAAAATTATATTTTAAGAGAGAGCTAAGAGGTTGATATTAAATTATCAATTTTCTTAGCTTTTTTCTATAAAAACTATAATTTATCGTTTTAATAAAAAGTAAAAATAGATTATCCCTAACATCAAGTTGACGTAATTTAGAGGTGAATATTAGAATCCCTCAGCGAAATGCAGTTAAGAAAATGCAACGTGTTTGAGCGAAGTTTACGGAGCGAGTTTTGCATTTTCAACGGAATGAGCTATAGGGATTCTTTATTCACCGACATGGAGACAACTTGATGTTAAAAAAGAATTAGAGATAACTTACCTTGACTAATAATCGCTAAATGCAAAGGCACTTTGTCAAAACCTAGCGATGTGCTAGATAACTGAGCTAAAAAAGAAAATTAAGGATCACAGAAACTCCGTTTCTGTGTCTCAAAAGTAGTAGTCGTTTGCACT
>Garth_p1__coassemble_1464_pt1 | contig 12190 bp, 10 predicted proteins | sample Garth_p1__metabat2_high_PE_023 | metagenome-assembled genome bin Garth_p1
GAATAAAAGAAAGAGCTATTGCATAGTTGCAGTAGCTCTTTTAGATTTTAAAGATAACATAAAATATCTTCAGTAGAATAGATAGTTTTATATCTTGTAAGGTTTTTTATAATATTTTTTCTCTCTTCATACGTAAGTTTTTTACAGAAAATATGTTGTTTATTTAGAATCTCATTTTCAGAGGAGAAGATTATATTCTCAGGAATAGAGAAAGAATCTTTAATAATCTCGAAATTTTCTATATTGAGATTATTTTCCTCTGAAATTATTAAAAATCTTTTATTTACAACTTTTTTTATCATATCTATAGTTGGATTTAAAAGAATATAAAAATCAAAATTATCTGAATATTTATTGCTTAGATCTATACAAGATAGAGTTTTTTGATTTATATTTTCATCTGTTATTAACAAAGCTCTTTCATTAATATTTTTAAAATATAATCCTACTGTTTGAATTATAGTTTGTATCCCTCTTCCTCTTTTCATATATGCAACAATATTTTTTTTCTCCTTAAATATAGAAGATAATATTTTTTTCTGAATAGAATTATATTGAAACTCTTGAATTAAAAAGTTTTTAATCTCTTTAAAAAGCTCTCCTTGTTTAATAGCATAAGATCTAAAAGAATAATCTTTATCAATTAAAATATGTACATTGTAGTTTTCATCTTTCATAATAACATCTTTTAACTTAACATTAAAATCAAGGTTATACATATTTTTCAAAGATGTAAGAAGATACTCAGTGGAGTTATCCAGTGTACCTAGATACATTTTATTATTGGAAACGGTAATTCCTATATCTGAAAAAGCTAGTTTTAACTCATTAGACTCTAATTTTCTTCTTGTATATATTACAGTTTCTATTGGAAAAGTAGTATCATATAGATCAAAATTATGTATACTGCTATTTTCAATGTTAATGCTTTCTTTTATATCCTCAATAAAAATCTTGTATTGATATTTATCTTTAAAGGTTTCAAGTTTCAATTTAAAGGCTATATCTATATTTGTAAGAGAAACTAACTCTTCAAAAATATCATCACTATTAAACCAAACACAATTTTTAAACTCATAACCATCTTTTATAATATTTAACATAATATGTTTTCTATCTTTCCCTATCAATCTTAAATTATCAAATTGACAATTATTTAAAGAGAAGATAGGAGATGAGTTTCCAAAGCCGAAAGGTTCAAGTAGAGATATTTTATCAAGAAAATCATATGAGATCTTATAGAAAGCTAAAGGTTTATCAATCTTAATTGGCTTTACAAAAGCTATGTCTGAAATAGTTTTCTCAGCATATTCATTTAATCTTTTTGAAAATTCAGGAATGTTTTCAATCTTAATAGAGAAACCAGCAGCTCCACTATGTCCCCCATATTTTAAAAGAAGATCTGAAAAATTATTAAGTGCTTCTATAATATTAAATCCTTCAATACTTCTACAAGAAGCAGTGGCAATTCCCTCATCTTTTTTTATCTCCATAATAATTGTAGGTTTATAATATCTATCTAGGATTTTAGACGCTACAATTCCAATTACCCCATGATGAAATCCTTCTTCACCAACTATAAGGACAGCATTTTCATAAAGTTTTTCATTTTCAATTTTTTCCACAGCTTTTTGGAAAATATCCTCTTGAATCTCTTTTCTTTCACTATTTTTACTAAGAAGTTCACTAATTATAGTTGAACATACTCTATGATCTTTTTCGATAAAAAGCTCAACAGCTCTTTTAGCATCTTCAAGCCTTCCAGCAGCATTGAATATAGGAGCAATTATAAACCCTATATCATAGGTATTAAATTTTCTAGTTTCATAATCTTCAAATATTTTTTTTATAAGCATATTGATTCCAAGCCACTTGCTTCTTCTAAGATATTCAAGTCCTTCTTTTACAAAAATTCTATTTTCTTTTAATAGAGGAACAATATCAGCAACCGTTCCAATAGCTACAATATCAAGATATTTATATAATTCATCTTTTAAATTGTTTCTTTCAAAAAGAGCAGAGATAAGGAAAAAAGCTGTTCCTACTCCAGCTAAATATTTGAACTTATATTCATTATCCTCTCTCTTAGGATTGATTACTGCAAAGGCAGGTGGATTTCCATTGTTTATTTCATGGTGATCTGTAACAATAATATCTATTCCAATATCATTAGCATGAGCTATCTCTTTATGAGATGAGATTCCACAATCAACAGTAATAATAAGAGTTCCACCCTCACTTTTTATATGATTGAGAGCTTCAATATTTAGCCCATATCCCTCATCTCTAAGAGGGATATAATATTTTACATTGTAACCAAGCTCTTTAAGGGCAAGATAACAAAGGGAAACAGAAGTAATTCCATCTACATCATAATCTCCATATATCCAAACAGGCTCTCCTTTTTCTTTAGCTATTTCCAATCTTTCAACTGCTTTATCTATATCTTTTAGCAAGAACGGAGAGGTAATATCTTCAACTCCACCATATAGGAAAGTTTTTATATCTTCATTATCAATAATCTCTCTATTATAAAGCAAAGTAGTAATATCTTTATCTAAATTAAAATTGTTATATATTTCGTTGGAACTGTTTTTATAAATCCATCTAGTATCACGCATTTTTTCTCCTTTTTAAATCTTAAAAATTATATAATTTTTTATAGAATATATATGTAATAATCAAATCTTGAATCTCATATTTTTCTTCAGGGTTGGAAATAGTATCAAGATTAATATCTCCGTCAAAGTCAAATTTTATGCTTTTTGCTACTCCTTCTCCAAAATTATAGTGAATAAGTGTCTTTAATTTATTTCCATTATATTTTTTTAGAAGTTCTTTTATTTTTCTAGAACCTAACTCAATATTAACTTCAGGCTTTAAAAGCTCATTAATTTCTTCTTCATGTTTAAGAGGAATCATCATTAAACCTATTCTTGAGTTTTTAGAGATAGCTTCTTTATCAAATTTACTTCCTAAAAGCATAGTTGTATAAATAAGCTCTTGAGGAATATCATATTTTTTAGAACAATTATCAACAATATCCTTGTAATATAGAGGATAATTGTATTTTATAAGATCTCTATATTTGAAAAACTCTTTTCTATAAGCAGAAGAGTTCTTATATGCTAAATCATAAAATTCACCATTTTCTAAAATAGTTGTAACTGCTAAACCATTTGAAATAGAGTATTTATTTACAAAACTACTATTTTGAAGTTCTATTTTTAAAAGCTCTTCATTTTTTATTTTAGATATATTACATAACTTTTCTAACTCTAAATAATTGATCTTATCAAACACATTATCAGTATCGCTTTTAGTTGAATTTAAAAAGTTGTCAATAATTAAACTTATTTTAAAAGTAGCATTGTGAGAGGCTAAATCCATATTTTTATTTTCTAAAATAAAAGCAAAAAATAATCCCTCATATGAATTTGGATAGTTGTTTATAATTTTTCTAGCTGTTTCTTCAAATTTTCTCTCTTTTTTCAGTTTTAAATAAGAGTCAGCTAATAAAATATCAGCTATAATATTTTTAGTAGAGATTTTATTTACAGATTCAATAACTTTATTATAATCTCCAAAAGAGTAGTAAATACCACTAACATAAAGCAAGGCTGTAGGTAAATATTTACCCTCTTTTATATTTTCAAAGAAATAAAGACATCTTGAAAAATCTTTCAACTTGTAATAAGCAACACCCTTGTAGAAAAATAAAATGTTTGAGTCAACAATCTTATCATATTTATTTGCTATATCTATAATCTCTTTATATTTTTTTTCTTGTAGATAACTTCTAAAAATTTCTATAATAGCTTTTTCTTTTATCTCTGAATCTTTTGAAGGAGAAGAAAGAATTTTCTTTCCTAAATATATAGCTTTATCAAATTTTTTTTGACTAGAGAAGTATTCTGTGACTTTTAAAAGTTTATCATCAGATAATTTATCAGCAGATTTTAAATCTTCATTAAACTTTAAGTTATAGTAATCTTCGAAATCACTTTTTCTCTCCATAAGTAAAAGTAAAGCTTTTTTCTCAAAATAACTAGGTTTTGGTGAATAATAATTATAGTCTAATCTCTGAAGATATGTTTCACCTAACTCAAAATTACCAATTTTTAAAAGAGCATCTCCAAGAGAATAATCTCTTTCAGCAAGATAATTATTTTTCTCAAATTTTGATTCTTTAGTTAAAAAAGAGTTGTTGTAAGTAAATACAGCCTTTTGAAGATAATAAACAGCTTTTTCATAATCTCCTAAATGATAATATGTCATTCCAATAAAGTAAAAGGCATAGTTATTTTTTAAAATAGGAGAGTAACCAAAGCTTCTCATCAAAGTTTCAAAACTTTCTTGAGCTGTAATATAGTCCTCTTTTTCATAGGCATTTTTTCCTTGGATAAATATTGAATAATCATCATAGTTATAACTAAAAATATTTATATTTAAAATAAAAAATAGAAGCATAAAAATTTTTTTCATTATAAAGCACCTCTTAAAAATCTAGTAAAATCTTACAATATAATTATGGCAAAATAAAGAGAAAATGGCAACTAAATATATTATTTTTTTAAAAAATTAAAAAAATCTATTGAAATTCTATGAAATATGTTAGATAATGAAAAGCAGTATGTTGTAATTTAGGGAGGTGAAAAATGGGGATAATTAAGGTATTAGATGAGTCAGTTTCAAATATGATAGCAGCTGGGGAAGTAGTTGAAAATCCTGCAAGTATGATAAAAGAGTTATTGGAAAACTCTTTAGATGCTGGGAGTAAAAATATAAAGATAGATGTAAAAAATGGTGGAAAACATGTAATAATAAGTGATGATGGAAAGGGAATGTCACAAGAAGATCTTTTGATGTCAGTGGAAAGACATGCTACAAGTAAAATTAGAAAGAAAGAAGATCTGTACAATCTTTTTACATATGGCTTTAGAGGTGAGGCTCTATCATCAATAGCAGCAGTTTCTAAGATGATACTATCCTCTAAAGATGAGGAATCATTAATAGGATCAGCAGTAAATGTATCTGGTGGGAAGATTACAGGGCTTAAAGAGATACAGAGAAATAGAGGGACCACAATAGAGATAAAAGATCTATTTTTCAATACTCCTGCAAGATTAAAATTTTTAAGAAAAGCTACAACTGAGTATATGAATATAAAGGATATCGTTATACAAGAGGCTTTAGGAAATGCAGATGTAGCTATAACTTTAATATTAGATGATAAGGTAAGTATAAAAACTACTGGAAATGGTTTGGACAATGCAGTAGTAGAGATTTTCGGGAATAATGTTTTAAAAAATTGTAAGAAATTTTCTATGGGATATTTAGGAAATGGATCTCTATATAGATCAACAAAGGATTCTATATTTACTTTTGTAAATGGCAGAATGGTAAAATCTAAGCTTATAGAAAATGCTGTAATAGATGGGTATTATACTAAGCTTATGAAAGGGAGATATCCCTTTGCAATAATATTTTTAGAGATAGATCCACAAGAAGTTGATGTAAATGTTCACCCTTCTAAAAAAATTGTAAAATTTTCTGATGAAAAATTTATTTATGAAAAAATATTGAAAGAGATAGAAAATAGCTTTGAAAGAGATGATAATTTTGTCTCTCCAACTTTGGAAGAGAAACAAGAGGATAATTTTTTAGACTTTGCTGAATTTTCAAAGTTTGTTCCACTAAAAGCAAAAAATAAACAATTTGAAGATATAAAAGTTGAAAAATATGAGAAAAAAGAGATAAATGATAAGCCAATTGAAAGAAAAGTGGAGAATAAATTAAAGGAAGAAATTTCGAGAATTCTCGAAATTCCTACAAAAGTTCCTATTGAAGATAAGAAGAGAATAGAGCTTGAAATAAGTGATAGTGAAAACAATTTTAATTGGTTAGAAGAGGAAAAAGAGAAAAAGAAAGTAGAAAATATAAAGATAGAAAAGCCAATTTCAATTAATGAAGATATAAAAGAAAAAAAGCTAGAAAAAGAAGAGAATAATTTTCAAAAGAAAAATAAAAAAATAGATTTTAAAGTATTGGGGCAAATATTTAATTCTTTCATTTTAGTTGAAAGAGATGGAATATTAGAGATCTATGATCAACATATAGTTCACGAAAGAATACTTTATGAAAGTTTAAAAGAGGAATACTCTAATAAAGAGGTTAGTAGTCAACAATTATTAGTACCCATAAGGGTATTAGTTGATCCTAGAGAGAGAGAGCTTGTTTTTGAAAATATAGATAGTTTTACAAAATTTGGTTTTGAGATAGATGAGTTTGGAGATAATGAGATTTTAATTAGAGCAGTTCCAATAATGAATTTTAGAGATAGTATCGAGAATATTTTTAGAGAGATTTTAAGAAATTTAAAAGAGGATAAATCTAAGGATATAAGGGAGAATATAATAATTTCAATGTCTTGTAGAGGAGCTGTAAAGGCAAATGAAAAATTGACGCAAGATGAGATGGAGATTATGGTAGAAAAACTTCATGAGATAGGTGAATATACTTGTCCTCATGGAAGACCAATCATAATAAAAATAACAATGAGTGATTTAGAAAAATTGTTTAAAAGGAAATAAAAAGTAGAAAAAGTATGAAAAGGAGAAAACTTTGAATATATCTATTGTATGTGTAGGAAAGGTAAAAGAGAAATATATTATTGAAGGAATAAATGAGTTCTTGAAAAGAATGCAATCTTTTGCTAAAATGAGAATTATAGAACTTAAAGAGGATGGAAATGATAATAATAGAAACTTATCTATTGAAAAAGAGGGAGAGGAAATTTTAAGAACTCTTGAAAAAATAGGTGGTTATAATGTATTATTAGATATACAAGGGAAAAACTTTTCATCTGAAGAGATGGCTGAGGAGATAGAAAGATTAACTGTCAATGGAGTAAGTAGTATTAACTTTATAATTGGTGGTTCATATGGAGTCTCTGAAAGTGTAAGAAAAGCATCACAGATGAAACTTAGTTTTTCAAAGATGACGTTTCCACACCAATTGATGCGACTTATTTTAACAGAACAAATCTATAGATGGTTTAGCATATTAAAAAATACAAAGTATCATAAATAATTATAAAATATCATAAAAAATTATAATGTTAAGTTAAAAAAATTTAGGAGGGAAGAAGTTATGTATTCACAAGGAGAAACTTTTTATTATGATATCGATGATGAGGAGTATGAATTACACGTACTAGAAAATGTTATAATGGGTGATAAGGAATATATTATAGCAGAAGATTTTGATGGTGATGTTCATGTATTCCTTTATGATGAAGATGAAGAGGAGCTTGAAATCTTAGATGATGGAGATGCTAGTGAAGTAATCGACTATTGGAAAGAGGAATATCTTTTAGGAGAAGATATTGGGGATTACGAAGAAGACGAGTACTATGATAGAGAAGATGAGGATTACGGAGATAAATTTGACAACGAAGATTACTATGATGGAGACGAAGAGGATTATTATTAATGAATAAATTTATTATTAGAAGTCTTGATAGTTATAATGAGAAAAGTTATGAAATAGTAACAGGAAAAAAGATTGAGACTCTTGAAACTATAGAGTATGAATATCTTAGCAAACTTGGAAAATGTAAAATATCTGTTTTAGAAGATAGGGTAATCATTGATAGAGATAATAATGGTATAGCTACTATCTTAGATATAGATATGAAAAAAGAAACAGAGTTTGTATATTATGGAGAAGGATTTAAAAAAGTATTTTCTTTAAAAGGGGAAAGCTTAAGTTACAAGGATAATATCTTAGATTTTACTTACAAAATATTAGATGGTGGAGAAGAAGTTAATCTTATCTCTATAACTATAAAAGAGTATTAAACTATTTGAAATAGGGCAAAATTTATATGCCCTATTTTAAGTAATTAGGAGGAAAAATGAAAATAATAGGATTTTTATTAATTTTGCTAACTATGTATAGTTGTACTGGACTTCCTCAAAATACAGATATAGACAATATTTGGAGTAGTATGAGTGGGGAGAGTACTCCTTTAGAACAAGAAAGCATAGTATTAACTACAACAGATGCAACAGGATTATTACAAGTTATTTCTCAAAATTTAAGAAGTGGAAAAACAAAGAGTTATTCAGAAAGATATAATGGGAGAAATTTTGAGGTATATGTAGGAGATTATTTAATAATTCCTCTAAAAGCTGAAGATGATTTTAAACTTTTAAGTTATCCTAAAAATATCTCTTATGAATTGGGAATAAAAGGAACAAATCTTGTATTTAGAAGTATATATCAAGGGGATTTTGAGGTTGAATTAAGCTCTCTAGGAGGTATAACTAGAAGAATTACAATATCAAATAAATTAAAATATAGATTTACGGAACAAAATAATTATGATATAATTCTAAAAAATTACGCTATGAGTAATTTAAAATTATTACAAGATAGTGTTGCTTTACATAGAATTGCATTTCCAGATAGTTTTAGAGACAAAGAGATATCTTTTATGTTGATGGAAGTAGCAAGTAAGGCTGGAAATAATAGAATTGTTAAAGAGGAACTTAATTTCTTAAAGAAATTTGGAAATCTTGATGAACATGATAAATTAAGTATAATAGATGCACTTTCAAGTTCAGGAGAAAAAAATATAAAACTTGATTCTATGATGCTTGAATTCAACGAAGAAAATAGTATTTTAAATGAAACTTTAAAAAATATAATTACTACTAAAAGTGTAGCAAATAAAGATGAAATTGAATTTTTAGAAAAATATTTTAAAACTACACCTAGTAAAGAGTTAGCTGAATTTATTGGAAATTGGTATTTAAAAAATGGAGACATTAACAAAGGAAATCAATATATCAATGGAACAATAGAGGGAGTTTCACCAGAGATTTTAGGAGGAATTTTTGGAATATTTGCTCCTAATGATGGAACTATGGAAAATGCTATGGAAAACATAGAAAATCAAAATTATACACAATTTAAAAATTTCCTATCAAATGGAGAAAGTAGTTATAATAATGGAAACTATGTAGAAGCACTTGTACACTTCCAAAGAGCTAGTGAAATTAACAAGGATTATGAAGAAAGTAATCAACTATATTATTATATAGGACAAAGTAGTATACAAGTTGAAAATTATAAAAAGGCAGTGGAAAACTTTAAGAAAGCACTATCTTTAGAAAAAAGCAATGACAAAAAGGCAGAAATATATTATAATATGGCAATAGCCTATGCAAATCTTGGAAACAAAGAAGAAGCAAGAAATTATTTTACTTATGTAAGACAAAATTATCCTAATACTTCTTGGAGTACAAAAAGTAGTATATATTTGCTTAAATTAAAATAAATTTATAAGGAGAGAACCATGGAAAGATATTTTGACAGAGTGGCTAAAGAGAGCTTAGTCATGGAACAATGGAAAAAAGTAGACGAGTTAAAAGAATTAGGAGTAAACCCTTTTGGGCATAAGTTCGATAAGAAGTACATGGTAGGGGACATTTTAACTCATACTCCTGAGGAAAACTTAAAATATAAAACTGCAGGAAGAATAATGGCATACAGAGGAAAAGGAAAAGCTGTATTCGTTCATATAGAAGATCGTTCAGGAAGAATTCAAGTATATTTAAGACAAGATGCACTTGGAGAACAAGTTTTTGAAATAGTTAAGAAAATTGGAGTAGGAGATATAATTGGTGTAGAAGGAGAAATCTTCATCACTAAAACAGGAGAACTTACTTTAAGAGCAAGTTCATTAGAATTACTTTCTAAAAATTTAAGAGCTCTACCTGAAAAATTCCACGGATTAACAGACGTAGAAACTAGATATAGAAAAAGATATGTAGACTTAATAATGAATAAAGATGTAAGAGATACTTTTATTAAAAGAACTCAAATCATCAGAGGAATAAGAGAAATTCTTGATAATAAAGGATTCTTAGAAGTTGAAACTCCATTAATGCACCCAATTCTTGGAGGAGCAGCAGCTAGACCATTTATCACTCACCACAATACACTAGATATGGATCTATATATGAGAATAGCTCCAGAACTATACTTAAAAAGACTTATAGTTGGAGGACTTGAAAGAGTTTATGAACTAGGAAGAAACTTCAGAAATGAAGGAATGGATACAAGACACAATCCAGAATTTACAATGATCGAAATGTACCAAGCTTATGCTGATTATACAGATATGATGGACTTAGCTGAAGAAATTATAACAACTCTAGCTAAAAAAGTTTTAGGAACTACAACTGTTGAATACAATGGAAAAACTCTAGTTCTTGAAAACTTTAAAAGAATACACATGGTAGATTTAATAAAAGAAGTTACAGGTGTTGACTTCTGGAATAAAGATATGACTTTTGAAGAAGCTAAAGCTTTAGCAAAAGAACACCATGTAGAAATAGCTCCACATATGAATACAGTAGGACACGTAGTAAACCAATTCTTTGAAGAAAAATGTGAAGAAACAATAGTTCAACCTACATTTGTATATGGACATCCAGTAGAAATTTCTCCACTTTCTAAGAGAAATGAAGAAGATTCAAGATTTACAGATAGATTTGAACTATTTATAGATGCTAGAGAATATGCAAATGCTTTCTCAGAATTACAAGATCCAGCAGATCAAAGAGGAAGATTTGAAGATCAAGTTGAAGAAGCTGAAAGAGGAAATGATGAAGCGACTCCAGTAATTGATGATGACTTCGTAGAAGCTCTAGAATATGGATTACCACCTACAGGAGGAATGGGAATTGGAGTAGACAGATTAATCATGTTATTAACTCAATCTGAGTCTATTAGAGACGTATTACTATTCCCACAAATGAAACCAACTAAATAGTAAATAAAAAATTTTTGAGGGCTGATTCGTTTGGAATCAGCCTTTCTATGTTCAAAGAAAAAAATATATTTGAAATTTTTTGCAATTCTGAACAAATAGTGCTAAAATATCTTTTATCAATATTCAGGAGGAAAAAATGATACAAGAATTTTTAATTATTTTTATTATTAATTATATTGGTGTTCTTATGGCAGAAGTTTTAAAATTTCCATTGCCTGGAACTATAAATGGAATGTTGCTGCTTTTTGTACTACTTTATTTTAAAGTTATAAAGTTGGAAAAAATAGAAAAGGCAAGTGATTTTCTATTGATAAATATGACAATATTTTTTATGCCACCATCTGTTAAGCTTTTAGAGTCTCTATATCTTTTAAAAACAGGAATTTTTAAGATAATATTTATACTTATATTTACAACAATACTAACAATGATAGTTACAGGTTTAACAGTACAATATATGATTGAAAGAAAGGAGAAAAAATATGGAAAGCTTAACTAATACACCTCTTTTTGGAGTGGTAATAAGTCTTATAGCCTTTGAAATAGGAAAATATATATTCAATAAAACTAAATTAGCACTATTTAATCCGTTGCTAATAGGGACAATTATAGTTATGGTATTTTTAAAATATTTTGAAGTACCAGTTAGTAATTATATGTTTGGAGGAGATTTAATACTATTTTTCTTAGCTCCAGCAACAGTTGTACTTGCTGTTCCACTATACAGACAATTAAATCTTTTGAAAAAGAATTTTTTACCTATAATGGTTGGAGGGATTGCAGGATCTTTAACTGCTATAATTTCAGTAGTTGTTTTAGGTAAAATTATGGGAATAGATCAAAAATTACTACTATCTTTTATGCCAAAATCTATAACAACTCCTATAGGAATTGAACTTTCTACTTTATTAGGAGGGATTCCATCAATAACAGTATTTGCTATTATAATTACAGGAATAACAGGGAATGTTTCAGCTCCTTATATATGTTCATTGTTTAGAATAAAACATCCAGTAGCTAAGGGAATAGGAATAGGTATATCAAGCCATGCTGTTGGAACAAGTAGAGCAATAGAGATGGGAGAGGTAGAAGGGGCAATGAGTGCTCTTTCAATAGTTATAGCTGGAATTTTAACTATAGCAATAGCTCCTTTAGTTAGAGCAATATTCTTTTAAAAATAAAAACTATAATTTATTATTCTAATAAAAAGTAAAAATATTATTATCCCTAACATCAAGTTGACGTAATTTGGAGGTGAATATTAGAAGCCCTTAGCGAAATGCAGTTAAGAAAATGCAACGTGTTTGAGGCGTAGCCGAGTTTTGCATTTTCAACGGAATGAGC
>Garth_p1__coassemble_1489_pt1 | contig 11980 bp, 16 predicted proteins | sample Garth_p1__metabat2_high_PE_023 | metagenome-assembled genome bin Garth_p1
ATTAATAAAAAATTTTTTATTCAATTTTAGATAATTTTAATACAATATTAAAATATCTTTAAAAAAATATGTTTTGTTTAACAAAATATTTGTTGACATTAAATAGAAATATGCTATAATAAAGTTGTCATAAGACATTTCCTTGAATTACATTTAATTTCTACTAAAAAAGCTCTCACTCTCAAGGGGGCTTTTTTAGTTTTTTGTCAATCTTTTAACTCAGGATAACTTATTTCAAAAATCTCCCTTATCATCTCAGCAACCTTTACTGATGGTCTTACAACCTCTTTTTCGATATGATAAATCTTCTTTTCTTTAATTGCTTTGATAATTCTCCAATTTTCTCTTTGTTCAAGCTCTTTTATTGGATTATCTAGCTGATAAGTACTTGTAAATATAAGATCTGGATTTTTTACAGCTATTGCTTCTAAAATTGGAATAAACCAACCTTTTTGATCTTTGAAAATATTTTCAACTCCTGCTTTCTCTAACATCTCATTCATAAATACACCTTTTCCAAAAGTATACATATTTGGATATGGTGAGATTTCAAAATAAACTTTTTTCCTCTTTTCAATCTTTTCACTTTTATCAGTAATATTTTTTATATCTTCTTTTATTTTAGCTATAATCTTTTCTCCTTCTGGAACTCTTTCTGTTTGCTCTCCTATCACTCTTATTGAAGTGTATATATCCTCAATTGAAGTAATATCAGGAAGATATATAACATCTGTTCCGTTCTTTTCCATCAAAGTTACAAAACTATTTTTCTCTGCCTTATTAAAAGTTGAAAATATTACCAAATCAGCTTTTAACCCTAACATCTCCTCCATACTTATATTATAAAAACTAACTTTTGGAATATTTTCCAACCCCTTTACATCAGAGTTTTTATCCATAGCAATTATATTATCTTTCAATCCTAACTCATATAATATCTCACTAACTGCTGGACTCCCTGAAGCTATTCTTTTATACTCCTTTCCTAAGCTTAAAATTGAAAGGGTAAAAATAATTATTATTGTAAATAATTTTCTCATAACCTTACCTCACCTTTAACTAAAAATTTTCTCCTGTTTAATTACTTTCTCCTCTAACTCTTCATCATTATAATAAAGAAACTCATAGACTAGCCATTTTAATGAAAGCTTATTAAGAACCTTCATTATTCTATTATCTTCAAATGGATAGTGGTAATCTATCTGCCCAACATATTCATAGATTTTCTTTTTAGCTTTTTCTCTTTCCTCTTGAGATTTTCTATGTTTCTCTATCATCTTAGAAACATAGTCTCCAGAAAGTGACCAACTTAAATGAACTCCATAGATATATTTTTTTAACTCTTCCATCTTATCTATATTTTCAATTATATAATCTATCCCTTCATCAAGATTTTTTAAATTAAAATTTGTATTTAACATATGACTTGTATCAAGAATAAATCCAATATTTTTATACTCAATTTTATTTAATAAAAGTTTCATCTCACTTTTTGAGTTTAACTTTAATCCTGCCCACCATAAATTTTCTAATAAAAGAGTAAATTGAAAATCTTCATTTTTAAATACATCATTTATAAGAGAGACAACCACTTCTAAAACCTCTTTATCTGTATATGGAAACTGGTATGTAAGACTTCCATCATCATCTACATAACAAGCATGAAATACAACATACTCAACTCCTAATTCTTTTGCACGTTGTAAATCCTTTTTATAGTAGGTTATTACATCTTCTTTGGTATCCCCACCACACCAATAAAATCTATCCATTTTATCTGAAAATTTCTCTTTTATCATATTATATTTTCCTAAATATATATCCAACCACATTGGAAAAAATCTCATATGATATCCTATAATTTTATCTTTTAATTTACTGCTATCTTTTTCTAAATCAAATTTTATTATTTCAAAACCATCAAAGTTATATTTCTTTTGATACTTTTCCATCATTCTCAAATTTTCATCATCATTTGGAAAATCTGAAATATTAAGCAATTTTTTCATATTCTCCCCCTGTAAATAGGCTTTTATTAAAGCTTAACTGTTTTTATAAAAATTGTCAATATTCTTTATAATTTTAAGTATTTTATCTACAAATTACACTATTTTAATATATTTATAGTTGAAATATCAATAGAATTTATGATACCATAAATTGTACTAATTATTTAATCGAGGTGTTTTTTATGCACAAAAAAGTTATGATACAAGGAACAGGTTCTTCTGTTGGAAAAAGCATTATAACAGCAGGACTATGTAGAATTTTTGCCCAAGATGGATATAGAGTTTCTCCATTCAAATCACAAAATATGGCATTAAATTCTTTTGTTGATATTGATGGATTAGAGATGGGAAGAGCCCAAGTTGTTCAAGCTGAAGCTGCTAAAGAGCTCCCAAGAGCATTTATGAATCCTATTCTTTTAAAACCAAATTCAGATAACAACTCTCAAATTATTATTGAGGGAATTCCATCTAAAAATATGAATGCTGCTGATTACTTTTCAAATTCAACTGAATTAAAAGAAATAGCAAAGAGAAACTATAAAGTAATAGAAGATAATTTTGATATAGGGGTTTTAGAAGGAGGAGGAAGTCCAGCTGAGATTAACCTTCGTCAATGGGATCTAGTAAATATGGGAATGGCTGAACTTGTTGATGCTCCTGTTATTTTAGTTGGAAATATTGAAACTGGTGGGGTATTTGCTTCTCTATATGGAAATATCGCCCTTCTTGATGAAGAAGATAGAAAGAGAATTAAAGGAGTAATAATCAATAAATTTAGAGGAGATGTAGAACTTCTAAAACCAGGAATTAAAATGTTTGAAGATAGACTTCAAAATGAAGGATTTAATATTAAGGTATTAGGAGTTGTTCCATATATTAATTTAAATATAGAAGAAGAAGATGTTTTAGCTAAAAAATTAACTACTAATACAAATGAGAAAAAAGATATAAATATAAGTGTTATTAGAACTAATAAAATGTCTAATTATACAGATTTTGATGCTTTAAGCCAATATCCTGATGTAGCTTTAAATTATATCTATGATGTTAAAGAGTTAGGAAATGAAGATATTATTATTCTACCAGGAAGTAAAAATACTATAACTGATTTAGAAATGTTAAAAGAAAATGGAATTTTCGATAAAATTAGAGAACTACATAATAAAGGTACTACAGTTGTAGGTATTTGTGGAGGATTCCAAATGTTAGGAAAAGAAATTTTTGATCCTTATCGTATTGAAAGTAATTTAGAAAAAACTGCTGGATTTGAAATTTTAGATACTTTTACAACTATGGAAAAAATAAAATACACACATCAAGTAGAAAAAACTCTATCTAAAATTGAATCACCTTTACTAAAAGGATGTAATGGCTTAATTGTAAAAGGTTATGAAATTCACCAAGGAGTTACTAAAGGAAATGAAGTTAATTTAACTAATGAAAATAACTTAATTTTTATAGCTAAGGACAATGCCTTTGGAACATATATTCATGGAATTTTTGATAACGGAGAATTTACAAGAAAATTTTTAAATAATATAAGAGAGAGAAAAGGACTTGCTCCTATAGATAATAATTTTTCTTTTTCTGAATTTAAAGAAAAAGAATATGATAAACTTGCTAATCATTTAAGAGAAAATCTTAATATAGAGGAAATTTATAAAATTTTAAAATAATTATATTAACTAAAAAGGAGGTCGTAGTAAAACCTCCTTTTTAGTTAAGCCAATCAAATCACATAACATTAAAATATAACAAGGACTTTAAATGTCAACCTTCATTAATTTATTATAGACTTTTTATGTTAATTCAATATATATTTTTAGTTAAATTTTTGTAAAAAATATTAAACAATTCCTTCCTTTTATATTATTTTTAGTTGACAATAAATGAAAACTAAACTATCCTTTAAGTAGGAATAAATTATAAAGTGAGGCAAATTATGAGAAATAAAGATGATATTATTATAGTTAGAGGTGGGGGAGATATAGCTAGTGGAGCTATACAAAAATTGTATCGTAGTGGTTTTAAAGTTTTAGTATTAGAAACTGAAACTCCCTCAGCTATTAGAAGAAAGGTTGCTTTTTGTGAAGCAGTATATGAAAAAGAGATTGAAATAGAGGGGGTAAAAGCTAGATTAGTTGACAATGATGAGGAGATTCAAGATTGTTGGGATAGTGATATTGTACCTGTGATGATAGATTCAAGAGGTAAAGTGATTGAGAGATTAAAACCTTTGGCAGTAGTAGATGGCATATTAGCTAAACAAAACTTTGGTACAAAAAGAAGTATGGCACCAATAACTGTTGCTCTAGGTCCTGGATTCTCTGCTCCTGAAGATGTGGATATTGTAATTGAAACAATGAGAGGACACAACCTTGGTAGAATTATTGAAGAGGGAAGAGCTAGTGAAAATACAGGTGTTCCGGGAATTATTGCTGGGGTTGGAATAGAGCGTGTAATTTATAGTGACTACTCTGGAGTTATTACAAATATAGAAAAGATTGGAAACGTAGTAGAGAAGGGGGATGTTATAGCAGTAGTTGGTGACAATGAGATCTATGCCTCAATCTCTGGGGTGTTACGTGGAATTATTAGAGATGGTTACAAAGTAAAAAAAGGTTTAAAAATAGCTGATATTGACCCTAGAATTAGTGAAAAAGATAACTGTTTCACCATTTCAGATAAAGCAAGAAATATTGGTGGAGCAGTATTAGAAAGCATACTATATCTAAAGAAGAAAAAGGGGTTATAAATATATGGAAGAGAAAATCTTAAAAGAGATATTCGAAAGGGTAAATAGAGGAGAAAAAGCAGGACTTGTAACTGTAACTGAAACAAGTGGCTCAACTCCTCGTAAAGCTGGGACTATTATGGGAATTTTTAAAGACTCAATAATTGGAACTATTGGTGGGGGAAATATTGAGTATAAATTGATAAATCTAACTAGAGAGATGTTAGATACAGATGAGATTTGTAAAGAGTTTTCATATAATCTTACAACTGATGATGAGTTAAGAATGAATTGTGGAGGAAATATGAAGGGAGTTGTTAAAATCTTTTCACCAAGTCCAAAACTTTTGATTTGTGGAGCTGGACACATAGGACAAAAGATCTTTAATATCAGTAAAAATCTAAGTTTTAACACAAAGATTATAGATGATAGAGAGGAGTTAAAAAAAGATTGCCCAGAATTAACTTTAGGAGATTTTGAAGATATTTTAAAAAATGAGGTTATCACAGGGGAAACATATATTGTTATTGCTACTAGAGGGCATCTTTTAGATGAAAAAGTGCTAAATCTTGTAAAAGATAGAGGGGCAAAATATATAGGTATCATTGGAAGTAGAAGAAAGATAACTGCTTTAAAGGAGAACTTAGGAGAATGGAGTGACAATATCTATGCTCCAATAGGTTTAAAAATCTCTGATGGAACACCTGAAGAGATAGCTATTGAAATTCTTGCTGAGATTTTAAAAATAAAAAACAATGGTGAGTTAGTTCATAGAAGTATTATGAATTTATAGGGTTTTAGGGGGGCGTATGTTTGAGGAGTTATTAACATTAAAATTTTTAGTTTTAGCAGTTTTATGTTTTTTAGGTTCATTTATAGACTCTATTGCTGGTGGGGGAGGGCTGATTACTCTACCTGCATATATGGCATCTGGATTACCACCCCATTTGGCATTGGGAACTAATAAGATGTCAGGACTTTTCTCAAGTATAGGAAGTAGTATAAACTATGCTCGTTCTGGAAAGGTAAACTGGACACTTATGAAATATCTTTTGCCTTTCTCTTTTACAGGGGCATTTATAGGGGTAAAAGCTGTTATAAGAACAAGTGCTGAGTATATAAGCTACATTGTTTTTGTTGCTCTTGTGTTGGTATTTTTATACACTCTATTTAATAAGAAGATTGGGCAAGAGAATGAGTTTGAGGGATTGACTAAGAAAAATCTAATTCAAGGGGCTATTATGGCATTGGTAATAGGGTTTTACAACGGTTTCTTAGGACCGGGGACAGGATCTTTTTTAGCTTTCTTCTTGATTAAAATTTTCAAATATGATTTTATCAATGGAAATGGAAATGCTAGAATATTGAATCTGGCTGGGAATATTACAGGATTTTTAGTATTTTTAGCAAATGGAAAGATTCTTTTAAACTATGGTATCCCTATTTCAATAGTTATGTTTTTAGGGGCTCAATGTGGTTCTCACTGTGCTATATTAAAAGGCAATAAATTTATAAAACCTATATTTTTAATTGTAACTGTTCTAACTATCTTAAAAATGTTCTTTCAGTTGTTTTAGTCCTATTGACAAAGGGATCAAAATAGATTAAAATTCTATTGTAGAATTGAATAAAGCTAGGTGGAATGGAGAGGCTTAAAATAATTTTCTTGTAGAGATGCAGGAGGATTATTTTAAGCTTTTTTTTATAACAAATACACGGAGGTAAACTTTATGAAAAAAATGATTAACAATCCTGAAAACATTGTAAATGAAATGGTTAATGGAATGCTAAAAGCTTATCCTAACTCATTAAGACAAGTAGAAGATTTACCAGTTATTGCTAGAAAAGAAAAAAAAGAGGGAAAAGTTGCTCTTATTAGTGGTGGAGGAAGTGGACACGAACCTTCACATGCTGGATTTGTAGGTTGTGGAATGCTTGATGCTGCAGTTGCTGGAGAGGTTTTCACATCACCAAGTGCTGATAAAGTTTATGAAGCTATTAAAGCTGTTGACAGTGGAGCTGGAGTATTACTTATCATTAAAAACTATAGTGGTGATGTAATGAACTTTGAAATGGCTGCTGAAATGGCTGGAATGGAAGGAATAGAAGTTAGAAAGATAATAGTTAATGATGATATTGCTGTTGAAAACAGTACTTATACAGTTGGAAGAAGAGGAATTGCAGGAACTGTTCTTGTTCATAAAATGGTTGGAGCTGCTGCTGAAAAAGGATATTCACTTGAAAAACTTGAAGAGTTTGGAAACAAAGTTATAAGTAGAACTAAAACTATGGGAATGTCACTAAAACCTTGTTATGTTCCTACAACTGGAAAAATGAGTTTTGAACTACCTGAAGATGAAGTTGAAATTGGATTAGGTATTCACGGAGAGCCTGGAACTCATAGAGAAAAGATGCAAAATGCTGATGCTCATGTAGATTACTTATTAGATAAACTTTTAGCAGAATCAAATCTATCTGAAAATGATGAAGTTGCTGTTTTAGTAAACGGACTTGGAGAAACTACACTGATTGAGCTATTTATAATCAACAATAGAGTTGCTGATGTTCTTGCATCAAAAAATATAAAAGTATTTGATACAGTAGTTGGAAACTATATGACTTCACTAGATATGGGAGGATTCTCAATCACTCTTGTTAAACTAGATGATGAAATGAAAGAGATGTTAAAAGCTAAAGCTGATACTCCAGCTTTCAAAAGATTTTAGGAGGAAAATAGATGGAATTACTAGAAATAATTAAAAAAGTAAGTGACACAATTATTGAAAACAAAGATTATTTAACTGATCTTGATAGAGAGATTGGAGATGGAGATCACGGAGTAAATCTAGCTAGAGGTTTTGAAAAGATTGAGGCTGAATTACCAAAAATGGCTGATATGAAACCTGCTGACATCTTCAATAAAATGACTATGTTACTTATGTCAAATGTTGGTGGAGCATCAGGAGCATTGTATGCAACTGCTCTTATGAAAGCAACTGCTTACCTAAAGAAAAAGGATGAGATAGATGCAAATGATGTAGTGGCTATTTGGGATGAAATGATAAAGGGTATTCAAATGAGAGGTAAAGCAGTTAAGGGAGAAAAGACAATGCTAGATACACAAATCCCTGCTTATGAGGCTTTAAAATCTGCTGTTGAAGGTGGAAAGGATATTAAAGAAGCTTTTAAAGATGCTTTAACTCAAGGTGAAATTGGAATGAACTCTACAAAGGATATTATTGCCACTAAAGGTAGAGCAAGTTATTTAGGTGAAAGAAGTATAGGACATCTTGACCCTGGATCTGTTTCTTCATACTTAATAATCAAAACTATCTGTGAAGAGTTAAATAAATAGAGGTGAAAAAATGGTAGGAATAGTAGTCGTTTCACATAGTGAAAAGTTAGCTCATGAAGTTATTGAGCTATGTAATGAGATGAAAAAATATGATTTCCCTGTAATCAATGGTAGTGGTACTGATGGTGGAAACCTAGGTTCAGACCCTATGAAAATAAAAGATGCTATTGAGAAAGCATATACTAATGAGGGAGTTTTAATATTCTGTGACATTGGAAGTTCTATTTTAAATAGTGAAATGGCTATGGAATTTCTTGATGAGAGTTATGATAGAGCAAAAATTAAAATTGCTGATGCTCCAATAGTTGAGGGAACTCTTATGGCTATGGCTATCAATGACGAGAAGGCAAATATTGATAGCATAGAAGAGGAATTAGCAGAGTTAAAAAACTTTAATAAGGTTTAAGCTATATTTATTAAGGGCACTTTTAAAGCAAGTGCCCTTTTTTTACTTACTTTAGCTATGATTTTTGAAATATTAATATAAAAAATACAAACTACGCTTATTTTCTTAATTAAAAATTTTAAGTGTAGTTTGTATAAAAGTTTAATAAAATTATTTTTTGAACATAAAAGATGTATGTGTTATACTGTGTTTTTTGCTATTTATAGTGTTAAAAATTCCAGTAAAATTTTAAAAAAAATATGGTCTTAAAAAAATTTTAGAACCATTTTGGAACCATTATTTTTTATTCAATGCCTCTAATAACTGCCACTCCATTTCTTGCATTATATGTGTATAACTATTTAAAGTAGTTGATATATTAGTATGTCCTAATCTCTTTGAGATAAGTAATATATTAACCCCTTTAGCAAACAAATAAGTAGCATGTGAATGTCTAAAAGTATGTAATCCTATATTTTCAATCCCACATCTTTTACCAAGTTTTTTAATATGATAAAAAAAAGATCTTGGATTTACTGGAAAAATATTTCCTGTTAAATCATAGGTTTTATCTTTAATATCTAATAAAGATTCTACCACTATATCATTTATATCAATTATTCTATTGCTTGTCAATGTCTTAGTTGTTCCTATCACATTTTTACCTTTTAACCTACTAGTTGATTTATTGACTCTTAATTTTCTTTTATCAAAATCAATATCATCAAATTTTAATGAAATTAATTCCCCTATTCTTAACCCTGTCCAAAACAATGTTATCATTATATGTTTATATAAAACATTAGTTTCAGCTTCTAATAGTATTTTTAATTGTTCTTCTGTTATTATGCTTTTTTCTGTTTTCTCTGTTATTTTAGCTATACTACTATCTAAAACAGGAAGATTAAGCAAATTTAAATATTTTTTTCCATAATCTAAAACTACTTTAAAATGTAAATTTACAGTATTTTTACTTGTAGGTTTTAAATCTTGTTTTAACATAAAAGACTGCCACTTTCTTATTACTGGTAAAGTTATTTCAGATAGTTTCATATCTTTAAAAAAAGGTAATATCCATTTATTTATTGTAGCTTCTCTTTGAAGTAAAGTATTGAGTTTATATCTTAACTTCATATCTTCAAAATAAACCTCAACAAGAGATGAAAAAAGCATTTCTTCATCTCCAGTTGATTTTAATAAAAATTCTCTTTCCCATTCCAAAGCTTCTTTTTTAGTAGAGAACCCTCTTTTATTTTTCTTTTTCTTTTCTCCATTAATAGTATAGTAAAATGTACATCTCCATTTTTTTCCATCTTTATATGCAGCCATTTCTTAACCCCCTATTCTTTCAAAAAAATACTTTCTTGGTACTAAACCTTGAATAGTGATTTTACCTTTAGCCTCCAACTCTTTATTTAAAGTTCTTATAATTTCATATGATTTACTTCTCTTTTTTCCAGTAATTTTCATTACTTCATTAACATCTAAAAAATGACCACTTTCTTTCATCTTCAACCTCCTTTTCCATTTTCATTGAAATTGGAAAAATTATTTTATTAATTCAGGATTTTCATAGATATTTCCTACAACTTCATATTCAACACCTTCCATCCATAAAGCTATCATTGTATTTTTGAATTTTAATAAAAATGCACACTCTTCAAAAACAACTTCTCCAATTTCTCCTTCTAACTCCCATAATTCACTATTAACAGGAATTAAAGAAGTGAATTTTATAAGATCTCCCTCAAAAATTTCTTTTTTATTTTTATCAATTAATCCTGTAGATTGACCTATTGATTTAGGATCAATGGAAGTACACACATCAATCCCTCTTGGCATCCACCAATCTGAAAATCCATCAATTGCAATAAGATGTTTAGTATGCTCTTTATAAAAATTTTCAGCTTCTTCTTCACAAGTAAACATACAAGGTGTTACATCTATATGCTTAATATAAGCTCCATATTGCCATCTTTTATATCTTAAGTCATATCCTCTAAATTTTATTTCTCTCATCTACTCCTCCGTTTACAAGTTACCTTCAAAAATTTCTATATTATGTATAAAAATATTTTCTAAATTAGGATGATGTTTTAATATTTCTTCTTTTATTTTTACTAAGCTTATAATAGGCAATTCATCATTTAATTTAAAAAAGTCTTTCAAATCTGTTTTTTTATTTTTCACTTCACATTTATATGATACTAATAAAGTCATTATTTCTTCTCCTTATTTATAATACTGTCTTAACCAAATAAGCTCTCACTTCTATTTAGCTTTCTACACTCATCAGCTATAGATTTAAACTTTCTATAAAACTCAGTCTTGGAAATATCTAATTTCAGTATCAAAGTTTTATTATCTATCTTATAATCAACTCTACAAAGTTCTTTTAATTGCTTAATAAGTTTATTTCTTTTTCTAGTACACTTCTTATAAGTTCCTCTTTTCATTTTCTTTTCCTCAAAATTACATAATTTTTAGAAGTTCTAGGGTTTAATCCATTTACAATAAATCTACCTTCCTCTAAATCCTTAACCTCTCCTAGAACTATTTTTTCTAGGATATTATAAATATAGTATTTAAATTTCATTTTTCCCCTCCTTAAATGCTTGGAAGTGATTAGGATATACTTCTTTTAGCTTTTTAACTAAATTTCTACTAAGCATAATACCTTCAATATGCCATTTCTTTTCAAATCTTTGTTTTCCTATTGCATGGAATTCACTATGATGCTCTCTACATAATGGTAAAAATCTTGTCTGTAATCCATCATCATATTTGTATCCTCCTATGGTTGCTACTGAATCCCAATGGTGTAGATCAACATCAACTAATTTACCACATACTGCACATCTCTTTTTTAAAAGACAAGCTATTACATATCTTCTTATATCTGGAGCTATCTCTTGAAGGTGTCTAGGCTTTCTATTTTCTCCCTCTCCCTCATATACAATTAGATTAAACTCATGTTTTATAGCATGTTCAATTATAAATTGTATAAAATCAGTGGCTATTCTCATAGAACAGCCATCTTTTTTAAAAGGAGAGATTGAGAAATATTCTATATCTCTACTATTACAAAACTCATTTTCAAGAGCCTCTCTCATCTCTTCTTTGGTATAACCTCTTAGCTCTCCATAGTCCCTACACAATGCCCAAATTTTTTTCATTTGGTCAAGTGATAGTCTATCTACTTTAACAACAGTTATATCAAAGTTCCTTATTCTATTTATTAATTCTTTGGTATCATTAAATCTTTTATCAGAGGGGACATATAAATAAAGTCCCCCATTTTCTTCTATAAGTTCTAAACTGATATTCAATTTTATCTCCTATTTTTTCATATCTTTAAAGTATTTATAGATTTTCTTTAACTCTTCCTCAGTACATTCTCCTAAATCTTTACGTTTGTAGTATTCTAATTGTGCTGTAAGAGCGTCATCATCTTCCTCTTTTATAAGACTAAATATCATTTTTATAGCCTTTTCTTT
>Garth_p1__coassemble_1898_pt1 | contig 9591 bp, 8 predicted proteins | sample Garth_p1__metabat2_high_PE_023 | metagenome-assembled genome bin Garth_p1
GCTGATATTAGGAGTATTAAAAATATATTATCCCTAACATCAAGTTGACGTAATTCGGAAGTGAATATTAGAAGCCCTCAGCGAAATGCAGTTAAGAAAATGCAACGTGTTTGAGGCGTAGCGAGTTCCAAAAATAGTAGTCGTTTACACTCCTCTACTTTTGGAAATTATAGTTTATAAATAGTAAGCAAGAAGCTACTTGCTAATTTTGTAAATAAAAAAGGCTAAAAGATTTTTATCTCTTTCAGCCTTAATTTTAATTAAGTACACTCTTATTTTGGATTTTATGCAAGAGCTCCCATTTTTTTACCACCAAGTAGATGGAAGTGAAGATGGAAAACCTCTTGTCCACCATATTCATTACAGTTTGTAATAACTCTATATCCTTGTTCAGCTATTCCAAGCTCTTTAGCTATATGAGCAATAGCAAGATACATATCTCCTATTATATTTTTATCTTCAGGAGTTATATCGTTGATAGTAGGAATCTCTTTTTTAGGAACAACTAGAATATGAATAGGGGCAGCAGGGGCAATATCTTTAAATGCCAATACTGTATCAGTTTCATAAACTATAGTTGCAGGGATCTCTCTATTTATAATTTTAGTAAATATAGTAGCCATAAAAAATCATCTCCTAAAATTTAATTAAATATTTTCTATTGCATCTACTCTTTTTTCGTGTCTTCCACCTTGGAATTCAGTAGCTAAGAAAACATCTACCATTTCAAGAGCAAGAACGTCACCAACAATTCTTCCTCCCATAGCTAATATATTAGCATTGTTGTGTTCTCTTGTAAGTCTAGCCATAGTTGTATTTGTGCAAAGAGCAGCTCTTACACCAGGAACTTTATTTGCAGCAATAGATATACCAATACCAGTTCCACAAACAAGAACTCCATAGTCAGCTTTTTTATCAACAACAGCATGTCCAACAGCATGTCCAAAAGTTGGGTAATCTACTGATTCAGTTGAGTGAGTTCCTAAATCAAGAACTTCGTATCCTTTTTCAATAAGGTGTGCTTTTATTTTTTCTTTTAATTCAAATCCTCCATGATCAGCACCTAAAGCAATTTTCATAAAACTTTTCCTCCTAAATAAATTTAATTATAAATGTAAAGGGGAATTTCTTCCCCTTTTTTAACTGAAATTATTAGTCTTCAAATCCTTCAAAGTGAGGGTGTCCATGTTCAAGCTCAACTTCTGAAGCTTCTCTAACTCCTGTAACCTCAACTTCAAATCTTAAGTTTCTTCCAGCAAATGGATGGTTACCATCTGTAGTTACAACATCATCTTCTATTGAAGTGATAACGAACTCTTGTTCGCTTTCTTCTCCAGTTTCATCATCTTCCATGTCAGCAACAAATTCCATTCCTTCATAGATATCATCAAAGTCAGCAAAATCTTCTTTGCTCATTTCCATGATAAGATCTTCATCATACTCTCCATATCCTTCTTCAGGAGTAAGAGTCATAACAGTTTTAAATCCTCTTTCTTTTCCTTCAAGAGTTTCTTCAACTTTAGGAACAAAAGCCCCGATTCCGTGGATATAGAAGAAAGGACCAACTTCTTTTGTATCTTCTAAAAGCTCATTTGTATCATTATCATAAACTTTAAATTCTAGTGTTACAACTGCATTTTCAGTAATTTTCATAAATTTCACCTCATATAATATTTTTACTACCTATTATAAGGATAACATAAATTTATATAAATTTCATCTTTTTTTTAATCTTTAATACAAAAAAATAAAAATTATATTAAAAACACATATTTTTTTTCACAATATTACAATTTTCTTTGTCACTGAATTTTTCTAAAAGTAGAAATGCTGTTTCTAAAGCATTTTTTGGTCCAGAACAAGTGATAAGATTTTTATCCTCTACAATCTCCTCTCTTATTGGAATAGCACCATATTTTTCTAATTGAGAGAAATATCTTTCATTATCTAGTAGATAAGTTGTTGCCTTTCTTCCTTTTAAGATTCCAGCCTCTCCTAAAGGGATAACCCCTGTACAAACTCCTACAATTATTTTATTTTTTTCATTGAAGTGTTGAATTACATTTTTAAAGATAGAATCTTTCATATCGTTGAAGAAACCTGCCTTTCCAAACCCACCGGGTATAACTAAAGCATCATACTCCTCAAGATCAATATTCTCTTTTTTTAAATTTAGTTGTGGAAAAATTTTTAAATTCCATGTACAATATATTATATCATGTATGCTAGTTGTAGTAGTTGTAGTGTTCTTTTTTCCTACAACCATATTCCAGCCGAAAATGTCAATAAAGGGAGATACCTCAAGGATTTCAACCCCTTGTGAGATAAGTATTAAAATTTTTTTCATATTTTTCTCCTAAAAAAATTAAAAATGATTGACTAATTTTATAAAAAGTCTTACAATACATCGTATTTGAAGAATTATTGAAATCAAATAATATTTATTATAGCATTATGCTACAAATATATAAAATAAAAAATTTAACTATAAGGAGGTAAGATGTCAAAGCTAGACCAAAGTAAAACTCCACTATTCTCAGTGTTAAAAAATGAATATGTTGGTAGAGATATTCTTCCATTTCATGTTCCTGGACACAAAAGAGGAAAAGGAGTAGATAAAGAATTTTATGATTTTATGGGGAATGGACCTTTCTCCATGGATGTAACTATTTTTAAAATGGTAGATGGATTACACCAACCAAAAAGTTGTATAAAGGAAGCACAAGAACTGGCAGCAGATGCCTATGGTGTAAAGAAAAGTTTCTTTGCAGTAAATGGAACTTCAGGAGCAATTCAAGCAATGATTATGTCTGTAATGAAAGCTGGAGATAAAATTCTTGTTCCTAGAAATGTTCATAAATCAGTTTCAGCAGGAATTATTTTAAGTGGATCTGAACCTATTTATATGAACCCAGAGATTGATGAGGAGTTAGGAATAGCTCATGGTGTCAGACCTCAAACTGTTGAAAATATGTTAAAGCAACATCCAGATATTAAGGCTGTACTTATTATCAACCCAACTTACTATGGAGTTGCTACTGATATTAAAAAGATAGCTGATATTGTTCACAGCTATGATATTCCACTAATAGTAGATGAAGCTCATGGACCTCATCTTCACTTCCATGATGATCTACCTATTTCAGCAGTAGATGCTGGAGCAGATATGTGTACTCAAAGTACTCATAAGATTATTGGAGCTATGACTCAAATGTCACTTTTACATGTAAATTCAGATAGAATTGATGTAAATAAAGTTCAACAAATACTAAGTTTATTACATACAACTTCACCTTCATATCCTTTAATGGCATCATTAGATTGTGCTAGAAGACAAATAGCAACTGAAGGGACAGCTCTTTTAGATAAAGCTATTAAACTTGCTAAAAGATTTAGAAGTGAAGTAAATAAAATACCTGGAATGTCTTGTTTTGGTGAAGAGATTGTAGGAAGAGAAGGAGTATTCGCTTTTGACCCTACAAAAGTAACTGTTACAGCTAAAGAATTAGGACTTACAGGGGCAGAGTTAGAAACTCTACTTGTAGATGATTACAATATTCAAATGGAACTTTCAGACTTCTATAATGTTTTAGGACTTATTACAATAGGAGATACAGATGAAAGTATAGATAAATTTATTGCAGCTCTTAAAGATATTAGCAATAGATACTATGGAAAAGGAAATAAAATTAAGAGAAATATAATTAGAATGCCAGGAATCCCTGAACAAGTTCTAATTCCAAGGGAAGCATTCTACAGTGAAAAGAATACTATTCCATTTAAAGAAAGTGCTGGTAAGATCTGTGGAGAGATGATAATGGCTTATCCACCTGGAATCCCTATTATCACTCCAGGAGAAAGAATTACTGAAGAGATTATTGAATATGTAGAAGATTTAAAAGAAGCTCAACTTCATATTCAAGGTATGGCAGATCCTGAATTAATTAATATCAATGTAATTGAAGAAGAAGACGCTATCTACCTATATACAGAAAAGATGAAGAGCATGATGTTTGGTGTGCCTATGAACTTAGGAGCAAACAAAGCTGGAATCGAGTTTGGACCAGATACATTATGTGAAGCATTCCCAGATACATTTGATGAGATGGAAATTATTGAAGTTGAAAAACAAAAAGAAAACTTCAATGAATGGAACTTAAAATATAAGAATACAATTCTTAACACTTGTGAAAAACTTGCAACTGCAGTAAATGAAGCTGTAAGAGATGGATATAGACCTATAGTTATCGGAGGAGACCACTCAATTGCTCTAGGAAGTATCTCAGGAGTTTCACTTGAAAAAGAGATTGGAGTTATCTGGATAGATGCTCACGGAGACATGAATACTGACGAGTCAACTATTACTGGAAATATCCATGGAATGCCTTTAGCACTATTACAAGGAGCAGGGGACAGAGATCTTGTAAACTGTTTCTATGAAGGGGCTAAAATAGATAGTAAAAATGTTGTTATACTAGGTGCAAGAGATCTTGACTTTAAAGAGAGAGAGATTATTGATCAACTTGGAGTAAAAGTAATCTATCACGATGAAGTACTTCAAAAAGGACTTGATAATATCCTTGAAGAAATTAGAGAATACTTACAAATAGATAACCTTCACATCAGTTTTGACGTTGATTCAGTTAACCCTGAATTAGCACCAGGGGTAAGTACTCCAGTAAGAAATGGATTCACTACTGATGAGATCTTCCAAACATTTAAGTATCTATTTAAAAACTACTCAATCACATCTGTTGATATAGTAGAATTTAACCCAGTTAATGATAAAAATGATAAGACACTTAAGTTTGTAAATGAACTTACAGAATATGTTGTAAATCCAGATTAATAAAATAATTAAGGAGCTAATATTTATATTAGCTCCTTTTTGTTACAAATTAAAATCTATATTTTATTCCAATAGAAACAGATGTATCTATATATTTTTTATTAATAATACTATCTAATGATAATGAATATTCAGTTAAAGATCTGCTTTTATATGTTGTAGTTAGATTTAAAGTTTGTATATCTTTTGAAGTTTTTAAAGCTGGAATAGTATAATGTACATTAGGCTTAAAAACAAAGTTAGCATCATTATCTCTATAATTTTTTTCTCTATGAAGCCACTGTAAATCTCCATTAATATTTATATTTTCTATTATAAAGTAAGAAAATTTTAATCCACTTTTAAAAATAGCACTAGATTCTTTATTCTTTCTTATATTTAATGAGTAATCATCTTCATCACTATTTATTAGTTGTTTTTCCTTATAGCTATTATCTCTATTCCAAACATAGTCAATTCCTACAAAGGGGTATAGATATTTTTTATCTTTTCCTAAAATATAACCACTTTCCCATCCAATAGAGTATAAATTTGAACCATAGTTACCTTTGATTTCACGTTTATTAAAATTATCTTCTCTATCTAAAATATATCTTTTTAATTCATGTCTTGAGTAACCAGCACCACCTTGTAAGGTATTTAACCAATTATTATTTAGATAAGTAAGATTTCCAACAAGAATAAAAGAGTCTATATTTTCTTTGCTATTAGCCATATCTTTATAATTTACTCTACTTCCAATATAGTCATAGTTTAATCCTAAAACCATATTATTATTTATAAAAAAGTTTGATTCTCCATTTACTCCATAAGAGTTATATGAGTAGGCAGGATGCCAAGAACTACCATAATACTTTCCATGACTACCAATTAATTGAAAATCATTTTCAGAATAATCTTTGTTGATAATATGCTCTCTACTAAAATTGTAATTTTTTTCTCTAGCTTTTAAATTGTTTAATTGATGAATATTTGATTTTGGATAGTTATAGATAGATTCATAGAAACCACCAACAATGTTTCTGTTTATAATAGATTCATCAAGTTTATTTAAAATTAAATAAATAATTCCATTATTTTTATCAAAATTATATTTTCCTTCCCAACCTTCAGCAACATTTACTATTTTTATATTTCCAATATTACTATTTTTAACATCTTTAATATAAATAGTAGGAATTAAAATTTGTTTATCATTTGTTACATACATAGAATCTATTGGTCTTTTAATAATTGTTCCTTCATTTAGTAAAGTTCCAGTAGATATTGTTGGTGTAAGTAGATCACTGATTTCTATATTCATAATTAAATTTCTATTTTTTTCTATTTTGAAATTTCCATTCATCTCATTAATGGGGAATGGAGGTTGAGAAAATGTAGTATTTTTATCTTTATATTTATCAGGTACAGCTAATACAAGGGTATTATCAAGAGTCCATGTTCCAGATTTTACTGCAATATTTGAGAAATTTTTTATCTGATAATCTATTTTTGAAGTTTTACTAGTAGGAGATTCTGATAAAATTAAAGTATCAGTCCCTCTGTTCCCCTCAATAACTCCTTTTATTTTTGAGTCAGTTCCTAGTTCTAAAGTATTATCTCCCTCACCTAAAAGAATAGAAATTTTTCCTTTTTGAGAAATAGTTCCATGATTAACAAAAGTTCCTGAATTTTCAACTTGAACTCCTATATCTCCTTCATTAGCAATAGTGCCATAGTTTACACCATAACTTTTTTCATCAATTACAACTCCATAATCTCCTTTGTTTTCTATCTTTCCAGAAGTTGAATTTTCGAAATTACTATTTTTAACATAAACGCCATAATTATTTCCATTACTAATAATTCCTTTATTGGTGCTCTTTGAATTTTCTAAATAAATTCCATATTTCCCAGTATTTTTAATAATAGCCCCTTCATTATTTGAAACATCAGTAACATGATCAGCACGAATTCCATAATTTCCTATATTTTCTATTACTCCTTTATTTATTATTTTTTGTCCATTAACTACTTTGATTCCATAATCGTTGTAGTTATTGATGAAACCACTATCTTCATTAGTAACAGATACTATATTATCTCCTTCAATACCATGAACACCTTTATTTTCTATTCTTCCTCTGTTTGTTATTGTATTCCCATCATATAAACCAATACCAACATCACCACTATTGCTGATAATAGCATCAGGGTTATTGATAATATTTAAAGCTTCCTCTCCTTCAATGCCGTAATCTCCTTTATTTGAGATAATCTTGTTATTGTAAACAGTAGAATTTTTTAAAGCTTGTATTCCTGTTGAATCATTATTTTGAATGACTCCGTTGTTATAAAAAGTCTCTCCTTCTTTAACATAGATTCTTTCTTTAACCTCTTTATCGTTGTAAATTGGCTCCTCCTCAGTATAACTAAAAAAAGAAAGAGTTAGAAAGAGTAAAGATACTTGTTGCTTCAGTTTTTTTCTTTTAAACATTATTCCTCCTTAATTTATTGTTAATATTTTAAATTCACTTTAAATGATATTAGAAAAAATATTTAAATTCCTTTTTTTAAATAATTTTTTTTAATCGTATCTTAATATATTGGAAATTAATAAAAGCTAATGTATAATTAGATATATAGCGAAAGGAGTTATTATGAATGTTTTGATAACAGGAGCAACAGGGGGTATAGGTCAAGCTTTAATTGAGGTATTTTATAAAAATAGTTGGAATATACTAGCTGTTGGACGAAATAATAAAATATTAGAAGATTTAAAATTAAAGTATAAGGATAGAATAGAAATATATAGTAGAGATATTAGTAAAGAAAAGGAGATAATAGAATTTTTAGAGGAGATTAAAGATAGAGAGATAAATTTGTTAATTAATGGAGCTGGAATAGGAGAGATAGGAGAATTTGAAAATATATCATTAATTGAGGAACAAAAGATGATAAATATTAATATTCAAGCTCTTTTGATACTGACTAAACATTTTTATAAGAAGATGTTAAAGAGAAAAGAGGGAGGAATAATTAATATCTCATCTACAGCAGGTTTTCAAGTTGGAGGACCTTTAATGTGTGGTTACTATGCTACAAAGGCTTATGTGAATAGTTTAACTTTTGGACTTATAGAGGAAAATCAAGAGAAGAATATAAAGATAATGTTATTATGTCCCGGACCTACAGCAACTAATTTTAAGGGGATGAAAAGGGAAATAGAGGGAGTAAAAAAATTCTATATAACTACTCCAGAAGAAGTAGCTAATCAATGTTATAGAGATTATATTTCAGGAAAAAAACTTTCGATCCCCGGTAAGATAAATAAAGCCTTGTATTATATAAATAAGTTTATTCCTTGGAAAATACAATTAAGAAATATAAAAAAAATCCAAGAAAAGAAGTATAAAAAAACTCTTAAATAGGGAGGAAATATGAAGAAAAAAATAGTTTTTCTTTTAAGTTTAATATTAATTTTAAGTAGTTGTACATATTTTCAAGTAAGAGATGCTTATAAAATAGCAGAAAAAGGAGATTATACTAAATCTCTATATAGTTTATTGAATATATTGAAAAATGATCCTAATGATAGAAGAACATTAGATGCCTTTGAGTTAATATATCCAGAGGGAGAGAGAAAGTATTATGATAATATAGAGATGACAAAGGATAGAGATATTGAGGGATATACTAAGGCTCTTTTAAATCTTTTAAGAGTACAGGAAACATATTTTGCTTTGCCAGAAGTTAGCAAAAATCAGATAGCTATAATAAAACCACCTTTTGAGGAGCAAACTTCAATAAAAAGGGAAACTTCAGATAGTTTTTACAAGATAGGAAATAGCTTTTTAGCTACTAACTATGAAGATAAACTTAGAAAATTTGGGTTTTATAGTGAGGCAAAAAAATATAATGTAGATAATAGAAAAGATATTCTAAATAAATATAATGAGAGCAGGAAAAATGCTGAGGGAAGATTTAACTTAGAGATTTCTAGAAGTAAGGTTAATGATCAGTTTTTTAGTAGATTTAGAACAGTTGTTCAAAATGATATTAAATCTTATCCTTTATTTTCAGTAAATAAGGAAAGAGCAAATCTTGACTTAAAAATAGATTTAGCAAATTTAAAATATACTCCACCTACTGTTCAAATGTTTAGTGGGATAGATAGTTATTTTGAAACTAGAACAAGGACTGTTATAAAGAGGATTGTTGAAGAAGAGGTAGTTAATGGACAAGTTGTAGAGAAGGTAAAATATGTCCCTGTTGAAGAAGAGTATGAAGTTGAAATTTTTTATAGATATGAGAGATATGTAAAAACAACAGTTGCTGAGTATGATATTTCTTATATTTTGAAAGAGAGAAAGGGATCTAGAGAGTTAGCAAGTGATAGCAAAATAATTAGATATGTTGATGAGGTAGATTGGACAAAATACTACCCTTTGACTATTTTTCCAAGAGACATGTATAGATTTCCTGTAAGTGAGCCAGAGAGATTTGTAATGGAAAAAGATGAGATTATAAATAGAGTTTTAGATATTGGAACTTCAGAAATAAATAGAGAGTTGGAGAAATTGGATTCAAATAGAATAATTGGATGGTAAGATATTAAACTATAATATATCTACTAGCTAAACTCAGTTATCTAGCATATCGTTAGGTTTTGACAAAGTACCTTTGTATTTAGCGATTATTTGTCAATTTTAGTTATCTCTATTTCTTTTAAATATCAGCTAAATTCCATGTCAAAGAATAAA
>Garth_p1__coassemble_2221_pt1 | contig 8343 bp, 6 predicted proteins | sample Garth_p1__metabat2_high_PE_023 | metagenome-assembled genome bin Garth_p1
TTGTAACATTTTTGTCACAACACATTGTTATACTTATAATATAAATCTTTCCCCAAGATGTTTTAATATATATATGAAAAAAGCTCTCTATTTGTCCTAGAGAGCTTTTTTATTATCCATTATTTTTTAATTTCACTTCATAAGCTTTTAGATGATCAATAGCTATTTTTGATATAGGTATTATACATATAATATTTATTACTGTCATAATTCCCAATCCGAAATCTGCTAAAGACCATACAAAGAAGTTTTGTTCAATTCCTCCAATATATACCATTACAACTACAAGTAAATGATATAGTTTATCAAAAGTTTCATTCTCACTTAAAAAACTCATAGCATTTTTACCATAATATGCTACTCCTAGTATTGTACTCAACGAGAAGAAGAATAATACTACCACAGTAAATGGTATTCCTATCCAACCTACATGAGTTTTCATAGCCTCTTGGAAAAGTGTCATTCCTGAGAAACCTGCAACTTTATCAGCATCTGCTAATAGGATTACAAAGGCTGTTGCACTACATACAACTAAAGTATCAACGAATACTCCTAAAGCTTGAACCATTCCTTGTTTTGCTGGATCTTCAATATCTACAATTGCTGCTGCATAGTTTGAGTTTCCACTTCCTGCCTCATTTGAGAAAAGTCCTCTTCTAACTCCTTGCATTATAACTCCACCAACAGCTCCTCCTAAAAACTCTTTTCCTCCAAAAGCTTGGTAAAAGATATTTGTTATCATTTGAGGTATTCCAGTTATATTAGTTATAATTACATAAGCTACTACTAATAAATATAATATCGCCATTACAGGTACAATTTTATTTAAAGCAGAGATTATCGCATCTTTTTTACCTTTACCAAAAATTATACATGTAACTATTGTAGCTAAAACTATTGAAACAAATCTTATATCAGCTCTTTCACCATAAATATTTGCGATTCCTGTTGATTGTAAGAAAGAGTTTATTCCATTTCCATAAGCACTTAATATAGACTCTGTTACTGAGTTTGACATTACTTGAATAACTCCAACATAACATATGATAGATGCTATTACATATATTGCTCCTAACCATCTCATATTTAATCTCTTCTCAATTATCCAAGGAGTTCCACCTTTATATACTCCATCTTTCACTTTTGTTCTGTAGATAACTGCTAAACTTGATTCAACAAAAGATGTTGATGCTCCTAACAATGCTACAAGCCACATCCAAAATAATGCTCCTGGACCTCCTATTGAAACAGCTGCTACAACTCCAGAAATATTTCCTGCTCCTACTCTACATGCTGTTCCTAAAAAGAATGTCTCAAGTGAGCTTACTCCATCTTTATCATTTGTTTTATTATTTTTTAATATTCTAATTATATCCCCAAATAATCTAAATTGCATAAACCTTGTTCTAACTGTAAAATATAATGCTGTTCCAATTAGCATTACAACCAATATATTTTTCCCCCACAATAGATTATTTACCCAATCAATTACCATTCTAATACTTTCCACAAGTCTATCCTCCTATACTGCCTTTTGTTACGATAGGTATATAGTATCACTATTTTATAAAAAAATAAAACCTCCAAAAAAAATAATTTTATGTTCGGATTATTTTTCTTAAAGGCTTATTTATTAAGGTTTTCTATTTTATTTTCTTTTAATTTTTGTTCGGTGTAATAAAATTATTACATCATTTCTTCTGCTTCTTTTTCTCTTTCTTTCTCTAAATAGTACTCTACAATCTTAATATCTATATAATTATCAATATCAGTAGAATATCTATTTTCCATTATATAAGCTAATTTTCCATCATTTAAGCTTGTATCATTATTAAAGTCCTTATCTAACTTTTGAATATAGATTGCTCCATCAACTTTATAGAATTTTGGAAAATCCTGTCTTCTCATTGTACTATTCATGTGTAGCAGATTTTCTACAGTATCATCTTCATTTAAAGTTCTCATTAAAATTGGATGTTCTTCTACCTCTGTAACACTTACAAGACTTCTTTCCTCACTTGCAAAAATCTTTTCAATAGCCTCATCTACATGCCAACTTTTTCTCAATGGAACTGTATTTTGTAATAAAACAACGTAGTCATATGGTCCATCCATCTCATTCATTGTATCTACTGCATGAACTAAAGCATCTATTGACTTAGAAGTATCCTTTGCAAGCTCTGCTGGTCTCATAAATGGAACATCTCCTCCACATTCTTCAGATACTCTTTTTATTAAAAGATCATCTGTTGAAATAACTGTTCTATCTATATACTTTGATCCTTTAGCACACTGTATTGAATAGTGAATAAGAGGTCTACCTCCAACATTGATTATATTTTTTAGTGGTACTCCTTTGCTCCCACCTCTAGCTGGAATTACTGCTAATATCTTTTTACCTTTGTACATTTTTCCACCTCACTATAATTTTTTTCTAAGTATCTCTATTAAATAAAAAGAGTTAAATGATTTTAACTGTATAACTGCTTGTTCTCTATACTCTTTAATAAAGAAATCTATTATAAAAATTGTAAATACTTGAGTTATTGCAGTTGCCATTGCTGCTCCATTGATACCAAATCTTTTAATTAATATATAATTTAGTATAGCATTTATTCCAAGCCCTGCTGTTGTCTTATAAAAGCTTTTCTTAGTTATCTCCTTCAATGTCATATGCCCAGTTTGTAAAGCTCCATTTGCCTTCATTAAAACTGCTAAAGTCAAAATACTATACACCATAATTGCTGGAAGATAATCCTTTGAAAAAATATATGGGAACACTATTCTAATAACAAAAATTGAGGAGAAACATCCTAATATATATAGTTGTGTTATCAATACATTACTTTTCAAATAAAACTTAATATACTCTCTATAATCCTCTTTAAATAGATTTATCATCTTAGGGAAAAGTGAAGTCTGCATAGGTACAATCATTATTGCAAAAATATCAGCAAGTTGCACCCCAATAGTATAGATCCCTACCTCTTCTTTTCCTAATAAAACTCCTAGCATTATTTTATCTAACTGAGTATACATTAAAAAAGAAATATAACTAGCCCATAGATAAAAACTCTCTTTCATCATATCATGTAATAAATTTTTATCTAACTTCCCTTTTTTATCCTTTTTATACTCTTTAATATACATATATTTCAATAGTGCCATTCTAATCAAACTACCTATACATCTTATTACAGGAACTGCAATAATAGAGTATTGCATCACTATTCCTAAATATTGCAAAGTATATGATACAAGCTTTACAATATTATTTGAAACTACTATCTTTCTAGCTTGTAGCTTATATTCAAAAAAATTTTCTATTCCTGTTGTAGAGGTAGTTAAAATATTATCAACACACAATAAAACTAAAATTATATACAGTGTCCTATCTATATTTAAAAATTTTCCCACTACAAGAGCAAAGAAAAATAGTACAATAGCTATCATATTTCTAAAAAAAGTAACATTATATACTACTGAATGATAATTTTCTTCATCATAATACTTCTTTATAACTCTACTATTTAAAATCTCAAAAAATATAGCTGAAAATGCCACTATTGACACAGCAAAACTATATATCCCATAAGATGAACTTCCATAATAGTTAGCTATCTTTACCCCTATAAAAAATTGTAGAACCAGTATAAAAATTCTATCAAAGATCAGCCAACCTATATTTTTTATTATTTTTCCCATGCCTACCGCCTATTTTGAATTTAAACTTTCCAATGAAATATCTCCAAACTTATCTAAAAGCTTTTTATTTATCTTAGTTCCATAAAAATCAACTTTGCAATCTTTTCCTATTCCCAATGCTGCTGTTGAAAAAATAGTAACTGCCCTTTTAAATTCTATTCCCATTAACAATAAAATCTCAAAAGGAAAAACATTATCTAAAATCAGAGCCTTTGGAAAATGTTTTCTATAATCTGTTTTCTCCCTCGGATGAGTCTTTATTATCATATTTTCACTGTTGTAATTTTTCATTATCTCTTTGTAAATGTCTAATTTCTCATCCTCTGACATTATCTCATCTTCTGATAGTGGTTGAGTTAAAAGAATTTCATCTCTACCTTTAATTTGATTTAAAATATCTTTTTCAAAGCCAAATATCTCTAATATCTCTAACTTTTCCTCTTCTGTTTTACTATCCCATAATTTTTGAAGATCTATTATTTCAACTTTTTCCTCTATGCTTTTAGGGATCTCAGCTATTCCTGTTAAATATATTTTCTCTATATTCTTAGACTTACCAAAAGGGATATAAGTTGAATACATTCCTCTAAAAAATAGTTTTATCTTCTCTTTTAGAGTTCTCTGTGGAGCTTGATAATCAATATAGTTGATTGTTCCATCTTCGATTAAATATCTAAATTTATCTATGAATGGAAGAGCTATATCCATACTATCATTTCCATAGATCTCTAAATTTTTCACTGTTAATTTTAGCCATAAAGCATAGATATGCCAATAAAAAATCTCATAATAATATGATAAAAATTGATATACTTTTCCCTTTCCATCTCTAGTCAATGATTTTAATACCCCATAACCTGAATATCTACATTTACTTTTCTTCTCTAAATTTGAAAAAATAGCTCTAGGAAACATCTTTCCAAATAAAAAATATGTATCTTTCCAATCTTTTTTTAAAAGCAAATATAGAAAAAAGCTGTAACTTGTATTTACAATTAAAATTTTCATCTGTCCTCCAACGAAATTTATTTATGAGTTATTTTATCATTATTTAGAAAAGTTTCAAACAGAAAAATTAAAATATTTTTCTATTTGTATTCTACTTTTATTTCAAGTTTTTTTAATAAGTTTTCATCAACTTTTCCAGTAACCTTCATTCCATTAGCTTTTTGAAACTCTTGAATTGCCCTTTCTCCTCTATATCCTTTCCATGATAAAACTGTATAAAGATAATCTTCTGAATATACAAGTTTTTTACCCTTATTCTCAACTTTTTTTATTGAAATATTTTTTTGATTGTTATTTCTATCTTTCTTTTCTGTTCCTATAATTTTCTCTTTTAAATTATCTAAATTTTCCTTTAAAGTATTTTTTGTTGTATTATTCTTTTCCTCTTTTTTTACCTCTTCTACCTTAATATTTTTTTCTCTGCTTACTTCTTCAATTTTTGTAGTTTCATTTTTCTCTTTTACTTCTCTTTTCATAAAAAATGTAGAAAAGATACTATAACCTAATAATATAACAATAATAAACATAAAAATAACATTTTTAGTTTTTACTCTTCCTAATTCTTCTTTAATATTTTCAGAATATATACTATTATATATTTCTAGAAAACCTATTCCTAATCTTGTTGGTGTATTATAGTTAGCATCTGACAATTGTGATAACAATAGATCATTATCATTTGTATGCCCTATTGCTGTAATAAAAGGTACTCCTAACTCAACTATTTTCTCACAAAAAACTATATCATCAAAATAATCTAAATCATTTCCCCCACCTTTTATAAACACTAAACCATCTATTTTTTTATTCTTTTGTTTCTTTCTAATTTCGCTTAAAACTCTTTTTTTATCAAAAAATTCACTCGTCTCTAATTTCATTCTTATGATATTACTTTCATTTTCAAAATCTAATCCAAAGTTATATTTTAAATTCTTTTTTTCGCTCTCGTTCAAATATAAATCATTTAAAATATCTCTTTTTTTATTATTAAGAATAAATTTCTTACTCACTATATATAATAAATTTATTTTTTCTTTTTTAACTATTTTTTTCTTTATCACACCTAATATATCTATTTTTTTTCTTTTTAAAATTTCTTCTTTCCTTTTTAAAGTATCTAAGTATATATTTTCATCCTCTACTTTTTCTATCTCTTTTACTTTTAATTGATTAGATCCTTTTGGATTTTCTAAAGTTTTATATTTTTTTAATTCTCCTATTATTTTATAAATTTTTCCATTTTCTAATTTTATTCTATCTTCATTATTAATTTCTTTCAAAGCTACTATTTTCATATTGATATCTGCTAAATATTCCCAACTTTTTTCTTTTCCTTGAACTTCAATATACTTTCCTATTAATGTTATCTCTTTTATAGTATCTCCATCATTTATATTTTTCCAAAGGTTTGCCTCTTGAAAGTCTATTATCTCTTTTATCATTTTCTACCTCCAAAAAATAAAAAACTCTTGATTCTTAATTGATTATTCCCCAGAATCTATCAATCGTCAAGAGATATTTTTTACAATTGTTCTATTCTTTTCTCTATTTAGTTATAAATTTTTTACTCATTTCTTCTATTTTATCAAATACATAATCTGGATCAATCAAATTATATTGCCCTTTATAATCTAAGCCCTCACAATTTCCTACATCATTAGGTTCTACTCCTTGATGTCTCTCATTTGCATTAGATAGCCACTCTTTTTTTGACGCACTTGGACTAAAAATAGCAAAACTAGGGATATCTAAACTTTGAGCCAAATGTCTAGGTCCACCCTCATTTCCAAAGAAAAAGTTGCAATTAGCTATAACCATTGCTAATTCTCTAATACTCTTTGTATTAATATTTACAAAAAGATCTCTCTTATTCTCAAATTTTTCATAAAATTTCATTATAAAATCTTTTTCATCTGGTGAATAGAAGAAAATAATCTGCCCTTTTAGTTCATCTCTAACTCTTTCTACAATTTTCTTCATCTTTTCTATATTGTATATTTTAGATTCTCTTCTTGAATTAGCTGCACAAATATAAACTGGTCTACTGAAATCTATCCCAGCATCTAACATTCTCTTTCTCATTTGAGATTTTTCTTCAAAAGTTAAAGTAATAATATAATTATTATCATACATCACCTTATATTCCTGCTCTAAAGGTTTTAACATCTTTAAAAATTTATCTACCTTATCCTTTGCATCTCTAGGTTCATCAATTTTATAGTTGTATGTATACCCTCTCTTTGGTTTTCTTCTTCCTATTCTATATCTACTTCCTAAAGAAAATAGAGTGAAAACTTCACTTTTTGGAGTTGACATAATATCAATAACTATATCATATTTTTTTCTTGTAACCTTCCACACTTTTGCTAGATATTTAAAAGGATTTTTTTGCTCCTCTTTAGTTATAGATATTACATTATCTATATACTTATGATTTTCAAATAAAGGTGAGATATGTTCATATACTACATAATCAATCTCTGCCTCTGGAAAAGTTCTTTTTAATGTGTTGCAAATTACAGAACTTAATATAGCATCTCCTATCTGTTTAAATCTAACTACTAGAATTTTCATTTTTTACCTCTTGTATTTTTTTAAAATATTCTTCTTTATTTAATATTTCCTCATATGAAATATACTCTCTCCATTCTCCTATTTTTTCACCATTTAAATCATACTCTCCAACATAATATTTAGACTTTCCTTTTGATTCTAAAGCTTTGCCAGTTTTTACATATTTATCTTCAACATAAATATATTCAATTATTTCTTTTATTTGTCCATTTTTATAATATTTTTTTTCTTTTTTAATAGTTCCTTTATTCATATAACTTATTTCTGCCTCAATAGAACCATCTTGATAATATTTATTATAATTCCCTACTAATAGTCCATTTATATATGTTTCTTTTTCTCCTGTTATAATATTCTCCCATATTCCATTCCGTTTATTATTAAGATAACAACCTATTTTATTTTCTTCAAACCATTGTCCTTCTTTTTTACCTTCTATATAATCTCCTGACTCTATCAATCTTTTAATATTTTGATCAAAAGAATATCTTTCCATTTCTCCATCTTTTAAATCATCTTTATATTTTCCTATTTCTATTACATTTCCATCAGAATCATATATCTCATATTTTCCTTGTAAAAGATTATCTTCATAATTCATTACTTTTTTATATATATAATATCCATATCCTTTTTGTTCTATAATCTTCTCTATCCACTTTCCTTGTTTTAATCCATTTTTATCTTTCTTCCATTTTAAAAAACTAGACTTTATATTAGAAGTTATATCTATTATATATTCTTCTTCTAATAATTTTCCATTTTCATAATTTTCTAATTTATAGCATTCTTCTGAATTCAATAAATAACATTTCCATTTTCCCTCTTTTTTATTATTTAAATATTTTCCTATTTCTTTTGTATACTTAAATTCTTCTTCCCATTTTCCTTGTTTTAATCCTAAAATATCTTTTTTATTAATTTTCTCTTCAATTTTTCTTTCATCTTTTTTAGTTAATAAAATTACTTTTTCTAAATCTTCTATTCTTTTTATTAAAGATGTTGCTAAAATCTCTAACTTTTTTTCCAACTCATCTTTACCATCATGTTTTATTA
>Garth_p1__coassemble_2505_pt1 | contig 7519 bp, 7 predicted proteins | sample Garth_p1__metabat2_high_PE_023 | metagenome-assembled genome bin Garth_p1
TTGATGTTAAAAAATATAAGTTTTGTTAATGTAAATTAGAACGATAAATTATAGTTTATAGTTAATTAACTAGATAATCAATTTGTGAAAATTTATATTTGAAAAACGAACTTTTCTTCTTAATTTTTTACAAAATTAACTTTTTAAAAATATTTTTTATTTTACCCCTTGACGAAATGGACTTTATTAGTTATATAAAGTAGTACAGTGAATGAATACTTAAATTTTACAGAAAGATACTTTCCAAAAATAAGGGGGCAGAATTATGAGAAACTTTGAAACAAGCAACATAAGAAACATATCTCTTTTAGGACATAGAGGAAGTGGAAAGACTACTCTTGTAGAATCAATTCTTTACATTTCTAAAACTTTGGATAAAAAAGGAACTGTAGAAGATGGAACAACTGTATCTGACTTTGATAAGGAAGAAACTCGTAGATTATTTTCAATTAACACATCAATAATCCCAGTAGAATATGGAGATTGCAAATATAACTTCTTAGATACTCCAGGATATTTTGACTTCTCAGGAGAAGTTTATTCAGCATTGAGAGTTTCAGGAAGTGCAGTTATAGTAATGGATGCTACATCAGGGGTAGAAGTTGGAACTGAAAAAGCATGGAGATTATTAGAAGAAAGACATCTTCCAAGAATTATATATATAAATAAAATGGATAAGGGATATATTAATTATGAAAAGCTATTGCTTGAATTAAAAGAAAAATTTGGTAAAAAAATAGCTCCATTCTGTGTACCTATTGGAGAAAAAGATGAATTTAAAGGATTTGTAAACGTTGTAGAAATGAAGGGAAGAATCTTCAATGGTATTGAATGTGAAGATGGTGCTATCCCTGATCATATGGATATATCAGAAGTTAGAAATCTTCTTCTTGAAGCAGTTGCTGAAACAGATGAAGAGTTAATGGAAAAATATTTTAATGGAGAAGAATTTACATTAGAAGAGATAAAAAGAGGACTTCACAATGGTGTAGTATCTGGAGATGTAGTTCCAGTAATTGTAGGATCTGCAATTCAAGGTATAGGAATACACACTCTTTTCAAAATGATCCATGACTATATGCCTACACCTACAGAGATGTTTAATGGAGAGAGAGTAGGAATAAATCCTGTAACAGAGGAAACTGAAGCTAGAAAAATATCTGTTGATGAACCATTCTCAGCTATAGTTTTCAAAACTCTTGTTGACCCATTTATTGGAAAAATCTCTTTATTTAAGGTAAATTCAGGAAAATTAAGAAAAGATACTGAAGTTTTAAATCCTAATAAAAATAAAAAAGAGAGAATTGCTCAAATTATATACTTGAGAGGAAATAAACAAGAGGAAGCTCAAGAACTTATAGCTGGAGATATTGGAGCAACTACAAAACTTCAATATACACAAACTGGAGATACTCTATGTGACAAAGATAAGCCTATAATGTATAGAAGTATTGAATTACCTGAACCTTGCTTATATTCAAGTGTAGAACCTGCACAAAAGGCTGATGATGAAAAATTAAGTACTTGTCTACAAAGAATGATGGAAGAAGACCCTACTTTTGTTATCAATAGAAACTATGAAACAAAACAACTTCTAATTGGTGGACAAGGGGAAAAACATCTATATGTAATTCTATGTAAAATTAAAAATAAATTTGGAGTTCATGCTGTTCTTACAGATCCAGTTGTTTCTTATCGTGAAACTATTAAAGGAACTGTTTCTGTTCAAGGTAAACATAAAAAACAATCTGGTGGAGCAGGACAATATGGAGATGTTCAAATTAAATTTGAACCTTGTGAAGAAGAATTTAAGTTTGTAGATGAAGTTAAAGGAGGAGTAGTTCCTAGAACTTATATGCCAGCAGTTGAAAAAGGATTATTAGAAGCTAAAGAAAAAGGAATATTAGCTGGATATCCAGTTATTAACTTTAAAGCTACTATATTTGATGGATCTTACCACCCAGTAGACTCTAACGAAATATCTTTCAAACAAGCTGCTATTCTTGCATTTAAAAAAGGTATGGAACAAGCAAGACCTGTACTTCTTGAACCTATCATGAAACTTGAAGTAGTAGTTCCTGAAGCTTACATGGGAGATGTAATGGGAGATATGAATAAACGTAGAGGAAGAATACTTGGAATGGAACCTAATCAATATGGAGAACAAGTACTAAGTGTTGAAGTTCCTCAAGCTGAAATTCTTAAATACGCTCTAGATTTAAGAGCTATGACTCAAGGTAGAGGACAATTTAAGTTTGAATTTGTAAGATATGAAGAAGTACCAGAAGTTATAGCTAAAAAAGTAATAGAAAGTAGAAAACAACAATAAAATAGTATATAAGTTATTATAAGTAATTAAATGACTCTAGAAGAAAATGCCAAAAAGATTTGTTCTTTTTGGCATTTTTTATTCTTCAACTAAATTTATATGAATAAATGACATTTTATCATTTAAAAGCTCTTTAATATCCTCATTTACAATTTCACCTAATTCAAAAAAATATTTTAATTGTTGATAAATATTTTTGTAGTCATAAATATTAAGTTCAAAAGGGGTAGAAATTTCAGTTAAAAAAATTTTTTTAAAATGCAAACTAATTGATAAATATACTTTAATTTTTTTGTATTCTAATGAACTTTTTATTATATATCTATACTGTCTTTTTGACTTATAGCTAGAGTATCCATATTTAGGTTTTAAATCTTTATGAAAGATAAGTCGGGAATAAGGCATATGATGGTCTGTATCAAATACTAATCCTCCATTTGTATAGTATTTATCTAAGATATATTGCCTTATTTTTTCAGCTTCTTTTTGTAATTCCTTTTTTCTCTGTTCAATTCTTCTTTCTGTTTCTATATCAAAAAGTATTTTTGTCTCTAATATTTTATCGAAATTTACTTTTAATTCATAAACTTTCTCTAAATTTTTTATTTTTTTAAATTTTTTATTATAATTTTCATCTTTAGGATTTTTATAACAAACTTCTATTACTAAATATGTTTCTTTATTTGTTTTTAAAACTACATCAGGAGTATATTTAGTATTTGGTAAATGAACTTCTTCCATTGAAGCGATTATATTATATTCATCAAACTCTTTAAGACTTAAAAAATACTTTTTCCAATACTTGTGAATAAGACTTTCTCCTCTGTCTCTACAATCACTATCTAAATGATAAAAATGTTTAATTTTTTTAGTGCCATTTCTTACTCTTAATCTTCCACCGCAATTACCACAATAATAATCTGTTTTTGAAAGAGCATCTTTTATATGTATAACCTTGTTATCTTTTGTATAAGCTAACATAAAAAGCACCTCTTTATTATTATTTTTAAATTGTTAAAATAAAAAATTTTAGAATATACTATTTATTCTTTTAATACGTCCAAGTCCAATACTTTTTCTCTTTCCTAAACAGATATTATCTGGAAGTAATGCATTTGTTTCAAATTCACCAGAAAAGACTAAAATTTCAGTATCTTTTTTTATAATTCTTTCCTCTTTAAATTCTCCTTTAGCAATAATTTTCTTATCTACCCATATTTTACACATTTTAAAAAACTCTAAAATATTATTTCTTAACTGATTATCAAGAGAGAACTCTCCTTTAATATATTTTTTATAATTTGTATCGTTTAATGCAAACCAAAGAGTTTCAAATTTATATCTATATATTTTATCAGTCACTTCTGGAGTAGGAAAAGTAATAGTTATTTCAGGAGTAACTTCTACTATTTCATCTCCTAATTTTATACTTTTTAATTCTTCAATATGTTCTAAAAGTATATCAGCTCCTGTATCTATTCCCATTATAGCTAATTGACCATCAATTACTCTATATTGAATATATGAAAAATCATAATTAAATGAAATTTCATCAAGGTGGTTATGGAATTGTACTATATTTTTAAAATAGTTACCACAGTATCCTCTCAACCCCTCAGAAGCATTATTTTTAAATTTTTTATCTGTTTTTAAAATTATATCTACTTTTTTCATAGATCTATTCTCCTTTATGTTTCTATATATTGTAAGTATAACATAAATAATTAGATAATAGCACCTATTTTTAATTTTAAACATATTATTAGATAAAATATGAAAAAAGGTAAGAATTTAAAAAAATTGTAATTTATTTAGTGTATTATTTAAACATAATGAAAAAGGGAGGTAAATATGGATATAGATGATATTATAGAGGAGCTACAATATGCAGAATCAATGGGGGCAGATGTAGATTGGGATAGTTTAAGTGTGAATAGTAGTAATAATACTTATGATGAAATGGATTATTATTATGGAGAGATGCAAGAGATGGCACAACTTGAAAGAGAAGCTAAGTTAAGAGAAAAAGCTAAAAAATATAAATGGTATCAAATGGAAAATAATAATGAGAAGAGAGAAGTTATAAAAACTCAATATGAAATAAAAATAGAGGAACTTGAAAAACAATATTTTAAAGAGATAGAAGAAAAGATTGCATCTAAAATAAAAAACTTCTATGATAAAGAAGAATTTATAGAGGCTTGTTGTAAAAAAGAGTATTTATATGGATATACAGAGAATATATTGGAGAAAGTAAAGTTTGATCTAGCTATTGATAAGGTTTTAGGTATAAAAAATTATTGGAGAGAAACAGAATTAGAGAAGGAAGTAGAAAATATACTAGAAAAGTATCATTCGTTATCTGGAGAAGAGTATGTAGAGATAATATTTAGAAATGAAGAGAAATTTTGGAAATATAAAAATAGTGTTATAGATCTATATAAAAAGATAAATGATGTGTACAAACAAAAGGATTTAGATATAAGAAATAGCAGATATCATATAAAAGAGTTGGATTTTTATTTGATAGAAGATGAGTTTGATGATGATGAATTTGGTTTGTTATAATAAAATATTTAGTTGGAGTTGATAAGATGTATTTTTATGATGAATATAAAAATATGCTGAATGTTTTTACATGGGAAGATATAGAAAAAATAGCAGAAAGAGATTATGATTATTATTTTTTAGATTCAATAAGAAGAAAAATGTGTAAAGAATTATTAAAAGCAAGGGAAGAGTATATAAATGATTTAAAAGAGTATATACTCAAAGATGTAAAAACTTTAAATGATAAATTTGAACTTAAATATTATTTTTCTAAGAATCGGATAGGCAATAAATTAAGTGAAAGAATAGAAAAAATAATTGAAAAAGAGGAAAAACTCTATTATTTTTTGTCTGATAGTTATAATTATAAATTAATAGAGTATTCAAATGATGAAATAATAAAGGAAAGTATTGACATGAAAATAGCATTTGAATTATTAGATCTAGAAAGAAAATTAATATTAAAGTTAGAAGAAGAGTGGCAACCAAGATATGGTAAAGAGTATGTAAATATATTGTTTAATGAAAATATAACTCATTCATATATTGATGATATGTATAATTTATATGAAAAGATAGAAAAAGTTAGAAGTGCAAGAAAATTAATTAGTGAAGATAATAGAATAAGCAGAATAAAAATGAAAAGAAGTGAAAAATATAAATTAAGAAATAGTAAATTACAAAAATTATATTATGGTGAAAATTGGAAAGAATTTACATTAAATGATATTTTTTAAAATGAGGAGGAAATTATGAAAATGATAGATAATGATATTAGAGAATATCTTAAATTAACAGAAAAATTAGAACCTAATGTGATATTAGAAACAGTTAAATTTATAGAGAGTTCAAAGTTATTAGATAAGGATATAAGAAAAGAAATTTCAAGCTTTTTTAAAGATGCAGAATTAAGAGCAGATGAATTTATAATTATTAAAGGATTAGAAAATGAAAAGATAAAAGTAATAGCTTTTTTAACAAGAAGAGATGGAATAATAGTAAACTTTGAAATTTCATTTGTAAATGGGAAAATAAAGATAGACTATCTTTTTTCAGAAAAAGATTGGATAGAAGACAGTAGAGAAAAATCTGTATTTGGAATAGCAAAAGGGGTTCCTGACAATTTAGTAATAGTTAGTGTTAGTAGAGATGGAAAAGTAACTAAGGTAAGAAATTTTATGAAAAATATTCTTAGAGAAACTTCAGTAGAAAATCAAGTAGAGGGAACATTGATGAGCCAAGTATATATTGATAATAAAACTTATTGTGAAAATTTTTTTACTGGAGAAACTTTTGATGGAAGCTTTCTTGAAAAAATGGCTGAGGAAAAAATTTCAGAAAATGAACTTATAGAGGCAAGTTTAAAAGTTTTAAGAGAAGCTGAAAAAAGTTAATCAATGAAGTATAGTAAAATAAAAAGAGCAAATGCAAAATTGCAAGTGCTCTTTTTTGTACTGAAGATATTAAATTTAAAACAATAAAATAAACAAATAGTACCTATTTAGCTATTTTTTTGAATTTCAAATTTTTTTCAATAAGAGCAAAAACGTCATCATGAGTAAGAGTTTTTTGTCCTTTTAAAGTTTCAAGATACTCTTTAACAGCCTCATGTTCTTTTTTTGGGTATTTATTGATGATGTAGTGTACATCGTATTCTTGACTAAAGTTTACGTATTTATGTTCTTTCATTAAAACCATCTCCTAAGTCTTCAGCAACTTAATTATAGTCCTATTTATATAAAAATTCAACAATTAAATATAAAAAAATTTTTTTATGATATAATTTATTTAGATGATAAATTAAAAAAATGGAGTTGAAATTATGAAAAATATAGATTTGAATATAGAGCAAAGAAAAGCAGTAGAAAGTACAGAGGGACCACTTTTAATTATAGCAGGGGCAGGTTCTGGAAAAACTAGAGTTTTAGTTGAGAGAACATTAAACTTATTGGTAAATAAAAAAGTAGCTCCAGAGAAAATTCTTATTTCAACTTTTACAGATAGAGCCTCTAAGGAGCTAATTGGAAGAATAACTAAAAGGCTAGATGAACACAATGAAAAGATAAATATTGGAAATATATATATAGGGACACTTCACTCTATATTTTTAAGATTGATAGACGAGTATATTGAATTTTCAAATTTTAAAGAGGGGTACAGAGTTCTTGAAGATATGGACCAAGATTTCTTTATATATAGTAAACTTAAATATTTTAAGGAACTTCAAGGATACAATGAATTTTTTACTGGAGATAATTTTTGTAGAAATGCTTGGGAGAGAGCTAAAAAATTAAAATATTGGTTGAATAAGATAAATGAAACAGGAAGAACTCTTGATTATATAAAAGATGATAGTAATGAGAGGGTAGTTTTTTTAAGAGATGCTCATAAATTATATGAAAATTTGTTGATAGAGGATAATGTTTTAGATTTTGCCTCAATTCAAAGAGAGATATATAGAATGCTCTCTACAAAAGAAGAGGTATTGAGAGAGATTCAAGAGAAGATTGAATATATAATGATAGATGAGTATCAAGATACAAATATTATTCAAGAGAAGATAATATTTTTAATTGGAGAAAAGAGAAAAAATATCTGTGTAGTAGGTGATGATGATCAAGGAATATACAGATTTAGAGG
>Garth_p1__coassemble_2514_pt1 | contig 7495 bp, 8 predicted proteins | sample Garth_p1__metabat2_high_PE_023 | metagenome-assembled genome bin Garth_p1
TGCGTCTCAAAAGTAGTAGTCGTTTGCACTCCTCTACTTTTGGAAATTATAGTTTTAAAAATTAGTTTTAAAAAATTTTTTAAGAATCAACATTTTTTTATTTTTATTCGTCTAATATATCAGGGATAAAAAAAGGAAGTAAAACATTTTTATTAAAAATTAATATATAGAGTTTATTAAGGAGGACTTACTATGGAAAACTTAAAAGAAAAAATATCAGTAGAAAAAGAAACTATAACTACTATAAAAAATGAGATTGAAAAGAAGATAGTAGGACAAGAGGATATGATTAGAAAGATTCTAATTGGAATTTTTACAGGAAATCACATTCTTCTTGAGGGGTTGCCTGGACTTGCTAAATCTTTAACAGTTAATACAATAGCACAAACGTTAGGTTTAAAATTCTCAAGAATACAATTTACCCCAGACCTATTACCAAGTGATATTATAGGAACAGAGATCTACAATGAAAAAACAGGAGAATTTTATACAAAAAAAGGACCTATCTTTGCTAATATTGTTTTAGCTGACGAGATAAACAGAGCTCCTGCTAAAGTTCAATCTGCACTTCTTGAAGCTATGCAAGAAAAACAGATAACTATTGCAAATGAAACTTTCAAATTAGATAGACCTTTTATTGTTTTAGCTACACAAAACCCTATTGAACAAGATGGTACTTATCCATTACCAGAAGCTCAACAAGATAGATTTCTTATGAAAGTAAAGATTGAATATCCTACTAAACAAGAGGAAAAAGCTATGCTTAACCTTTTAACTACTTCAACTGATTTTGATAGTATAAAAATAGAAGAGGTACTAAATAGAGAAAAAATAGAAACTATAAAAGAGATTATAAAAAGTATCCATATAGATGAAAAACTTATGGACTATATACTTGAAATTGTATTTAAAACAAGAGAAACAAATAACTATATAGCTTGTGGAGCATCTCCAAGAGCATCTATCGCCCTTGTTGTGTCAGCTAAGGCAAATGCCTTTTTAGAAGGTAGAGAATATGTGATGCCACAAGATATTAAAAGGGTAATTTTTGATGTATTACGTCACAGAATAATGCTTACTTATGAAGCTGAGGCTGAAGGAAAAAATGTAGAGGATATTATTACTGGAATAATGGAGGAAGTAAAACTTCCATAATAAAAAGAGGTGGCAATTATGAGTAGAACTGAACTTTTAAAAAAGATTAAAAAAATAGAGATTGCCTCATCTATTCTAGCTAATGAACTTTTTACAGGTAACTATCGTTCATATTTTAAAGGAAATGGAATGGAGTTTTCAGATATTAGAAGATACTCTCCTGGAGATGATGTAAAAAAAATAGATTGGAAAGTATCAGCTAGGCAGAGAAAAACCTATGTAAAAGAGTTTACAGAGGAGAGAGAACTTTCAATTTATTTGATGATTGATATTTCTAACTCTAATAATTTCTTTGCTAAAAAAGATTTGATATCTCAATTAGCTGGAAGCTTAGCTTTTAGTGCTATTAAAAATGGTGATAAAGTTGGGGCTATATTTTTTACAGATAGAATAGAAAAGGTTATTCCTGCTAAAAAGGGAAGAAATCAATCTTTAATTATTCTTGACGATCTTTTAACTTATCAACCTACAGGAAAGAAAACTGATATCAAATCAGCATTGGAGTTTTTTAATAAAATTGTTAAAAGAAGAGCAATCCTCTTTTTAATCTCTGACTTTATAGATAAAGACTATGAAAAAACAATGGCTATAATTAAACAGAAACATGATCTGATACCTATTAGAATAGCTGATAAAAAATATGATACTCTTCCAGAGGGAGCAATTTTTAATATGGTAGATTCTGAAAGTGGAGAAAACATAATTATTGAAAATTTTAAAAAGAATATAGATATTTCTCAAAATATATCTAAAACTATTTTAACTCTATATACTGATGATAACTATGTAACTGTACTTTCAAACTTTTTTAAAAGGAGGAGAAGAAGATGAAAAAAATAGTTTTAGCTTTTTTCCTTACCTTTTCTCTTCTAATATCTGCTAAAGATATAAATGTTGGAGACAGTATCAGCTTTAAGATTTCTGGTGTTCCAAAAGAGGAGATTATCAAAGAATTTGAAAAAGGTAACTTCTCAATAGAAAAGATAAAGAAGGACAAGAATGGAAATTTCTTAGTTACAGTAAAGGGATTTAATTTAGGTAAAAACAATATTATTCTTGGAAATAAAAATCTTGAGATAGATATAAAATCTATTTTAACTTCAGAGGATAAAGAGCTATATAAGGATCTATTAGATAAGAGTAATAAAAAACTTTATTCAGATAATTTCCCATATATTTTTACTAGTAGTATAGTAATTGGATTTTTATCTTTGATTATGTTTATAAAAACTTTTAAAAGAGGCAAGAAAAAAGAAGTTATTGACTATGATAAGAGATTTAATGCTCAAATGGAAATTTTATCAGAAAGATGGGCATTTGATATAAGCTATGCCCTTAGAGAGTATATAGATAGTAGATACAACTCTCACTTTTTAAATGGAAACTATGAGAAAAAAGGTGTTTTAACTGATGAAGATATAATATTTATACAATGGCTAGACAGTTGTAAATTCTCTGGAAATGTTCAAGAGGAGATTGAAGCAAGCAGGAAAAAAGCCTTTGATATTTATAAAAGAGTAAAAGAGGGTGAGATAGATGTTTAAGTTTGCATCACCATATTTTTTATTGTTAATACCTATTATAATCTATCTCTTTTTAAGAAAAAGAAGTAATTTAGGAATAACAGTTCCAGGGATAGAGCCTTTAAGAGCTTACAAGATAAAAAGTAAGAAGTATCTTTTAGGTAAATATCTAATTCTCTTATCTCTAATTTTAATGTGTGTGGCGTTAGCTAGACCACAGATGATTTATGAAAATAGAGTTGTTAAGAAAAATGGAATTGATATAGCCATTTCACTAGATCTTTCACAATCTATGTTACAAGATGATTTTTCTCCAAATCGTTTAGAGAAAGCGAAAGAAGTTTTAGGAGAGTTTATTGATAAAAGAGGAAATGATAGATTATCATTGATTGTTTTTGGTGGAGATGCCTATACAAAAGTTCCTCTTACATTTGATCATAATGTTGTAAAAGAGATGGTTTCTAAACTTACAGTAGATGATATTACAAGTAATAACAGAACAGCTATTGGTATGGGAATTGGAGTTGCATTAAATAGGCTGAAAAATTCAGAGGCTAAATCTAAAGTTATAATTTTATTAACAGATGGAGAAAATAACTCTGGTGAGATGAGTCCAAGTGCTGCTGCTGATATAGCTAAAGAGCTAGGAATAAAAATATATACTATTGGAATAGGAGCAAGGGAGATACAAATTCCTACACTCTTCGGTTATCAAACTGTAAAAAACAATGAACTTGATGAAAATCTTCTGCAAAACATTGCTAAAACAACTGGTGGAGAGTATTTTAGAGCAGGAGATAGCAAGGAATTTAAAGAGATATTTAATAAGATAGATGAATTGGAAAAAACAAAGATAGATGGAAGAAGTTTCTATGATAAACAAGAGATGTTTGAGGGAATTTTAAAAATTGCTTTAATTTTTCTATTATTAGGAGTATTTTTCCAATATCTAATCTATATAATAATACCATAATTGTGAGGTGAGAAAATGGAATTTGGAAATCTTAATCTTTTAATATACTGTATAATTCCACTGCTTATACTCATTCTGATGATTATAGGTATGCAAAAAAGAAATAGAATATTAAGTATATTAAAAATGAAAAAATATAATTTTGTTCAAAGTTTAAAAATATTTTTAATTAGTTGTGGAGCTTTGTTAGTAGCTATATCTCTGCTTTCACCACAAAAACCTGTTGATAGTGAAAATGTAGAGGTAAAAGGATTAAATATCTACGCTCTTATAGATACTTCACGTTCTATGATGGCAGAGGATGTTTATCCAAATAGACTTGAGGGAGCTAAAAGAACTCTTGAAAAACTGTTACACAATTTAAAGGGAGATAGAATAGGTTTTATCCCATATTCAGATAGTGCATATATTCAAATGCCACTTACTGATGATTACTCAATAGGTAGCAACTATATTAATGCCCTTGATTCAAACTTAATATCTGGTGGAGGAACTGAGCTTTATCAAGCATTGGAACTAGCTGAAAAATCTTTTAATGAGATTCAAAGCGAAAATAAAACTATTATTATACTTTCAGATGGTGGAGATTTTGATAAAAAGTCTTTGGACTTTGTGAAAAAACATAAACTCAATGTCTATGCTATTGGAATAGGTACAGATGAGGGAAGTATTCTCCCTGAGTATATTAATGGTAAAAAAGTTGGTTTCATTAAAGATGAAAATGGCTCTCCAGTAGTAAGCAAATTAAATTCAGATTTTATGAAAAAACTAGCTGAAAGTAGTAATGGAAAGTATTATGAAGTAAATAATTTAAAGGATAATACAATAGACTTTTTTAAAGATACAGCTAATCTTGAAAGAAAAAACCAAAGAAATGAAAATATGACTGTATATAAAAAATATTTTCAAATTCCACTTGGAATAGGAATGATATTTATTCTTTTAGGATATCTTTTAAGGGGAGGTGCAAAAGATGAAAAATAAGGTAATATCCATTTTGTTACTTCTTCTTTCTCTCTTTGCTTTTGGCATCAACCTCAATAGTGCTAGAGCATATTATTATATCTCTAAAGGAAACTCTTTTTTTAAGAATGAAAACTTTGAAGAGGCTAGGAAAAACTATGAACTTTCTCTAAAATTAAAAGGTAATCCCAATGTAAAAAAGAATATTATTAAATCTTTTTATGAGGAGAAAAAATATAAAGAGGTTATTGAAAATGAAAGTGATGAGTTCTTTTTAAGAGGAAATTCCTATGCTTTTTTAGGTGATAATTTAATAAAGGAAAATCCAGAAGAAGCGAAGAAAAACTATAAATTAGCTCTTGAAGAGTATAAAAAAGCTATGAAACAATCTAATGATATAAATATTAAAAAGAATTATGAGATTGTTTTAAAGAAGATTGAAGATTTAGAAAAAGAGCAACAACAAAATCAAGATAATCAAAATAAACAAGATAATCAACAGGAAAATAAAGATAAGAATCAAGAAAAGCAAAATAATCAAAACCAAGATAAAAACAATCAGAATAGCAAAGATAATCAAGAGCAAAATAATAATAATCAAAATGATCAACAACAAAAAAATAATGATAGTAATAACCAAGATCAAAAGGATAACTCACAAGATAATAAACAACAAAATGACAAGCAAAATAATTCTAATAATAATAAGAAAGATAAGAACAATCAAGATCAGCAAAATAATAATCAACAGAATAAACAAGATCAACAAAACAATGATCAGCAACAAAATAATCAAAATGGTAATGATCAAAAAGATAAAAATCAAGGTGGTGGAGCTTCCACAGGTGATATAAAAGACTCTAAAGAGGACATTAAAAAGAATGAAATTGGAGTTATCTTAAAAAGACTTGAAGGTAATGAAAAACAATCATTTAAAAATAATGAGAGAGTTATGAATATTGAAACTGGAAATTCTAATAATAAATGGTAGATATGAGGTGAAAATATGAAAAAAATAGTAAGTCTACTTCTATTTTTATTGATAAGTGTTCTTACATTTACAGAGGCAACCTTAGATGTAAATAATACAAATCCAAGGGTAAATGAGCCTATTGCTTTAAATGTAGAATTTACAAATAGTGATAGAGAAGATTACACTATTGAAGGACTTGATAATTTTAAAGTGCTTTCAAAAGGTGTACAAAGAAGTTATACTGTAGTAAATGGTAAAAAATCATCAACTATATTGGATAAATATACTCTTCTTCCAATTAAAGAGGGAACTTTTACTCTACAATTAAAAGGAGGAAAAGAAACTTCTAATCCTTTAGAAATAATTGTTTCAAAAGAGGCAAAAGTTGCTAATGTCAATATATCAGATAAGATTAGTTTAAAAACAGAACCTAAAAATAATCAAGAGTACTACTTTGGTGAGAAGATACCTTTTGAGGAAAAACTGCTTACTACTGTACCTATAAGTGATATGAAGTATGTTGATCCTCCAGTTTTTAATAATTTTTCTGTAAAAGACATTTTCCCTACAGAACAAAATAGAAGATATCCAGAAAAAACTTTTACAACTCCTCAAGGCAAACAAGGGTTAGAATTGACTTTACAACAAAGTATTTTACAACCTAACTCTTCTGGAGAGAAAACTATAAAAAGTGCTCATATAGCAGTTGTTGAAAATAATAACAATGATATGTGGTATTATGGAAGACAACCTGTTGTATATTTAGGTGGAGAGGAGATTAAATTAAATATTCTTCCTTTACCTACAAATCAGCCTACAGGATTTCAAAATGTAGTTGGAAAATTAAAAGGTGAATTTAGTTGGAATAGAGATGAGGTAAACATAGGAGAGTCTATTTTACTTACTTTAAAACTTTATGGAGATGTAAACTTAGATACTTTAGAAAAGATTATTCCATACGATATAGCAGGATTTAATATTTTTGAAAGTGTAAAAAGTAGCAGTGAAAAGATTATCAACGGAAAATACTATAGTGAAAAAACTTTTGAGATAGCTTTTATACCTAGAACTACTAATGAAAAAGCTATTCCAGAAATTAAAATACCATATTTTGATACAGAAAGTAAAAGCTATAAATATTTTACAATTCCTAGTAAATCTTTAAAAATTTTAGGAGCAGGTACAACTAACAGCAATCTAAATAATGCTAAACCTACACAACAGCAATCTCTTCCTGCAACTTCAAATGTTTCTAAGGAAGAACCAAAACAACAAAAATTAGATAAAGTGGAGATCAGTAATATCCCTGCTATCTCTGAAGAAGTTTTAGATTCAACAGATCATAAACATTTAATAAAAATTTATGGTATAATGATTGGTGAAGGGCTTATTATACTAATTTTACTATTTTTACTTCTTAGAAGAAAAAAAGAAAATAAAGGAATAAAATATGACTTCAAATCTATGAAAAGAGCAAAAGATGATTTAGAGTTCTATGAGCTTTATTGTAATTTAATGAAACAACAATTTAATTTTAGTCCTAAAGTTCATCTTGAAGATAGACTTGTTAAAAGTGGAGCTAGCAATGCAATTGTTCAATTAAATAGAGATATTGAAGAAAAAATGTATAATCTTGAACCTTTAAATAAAAATGAAATTATTAAAATTTTAAAAAAGGAGATTAAGTAATGGAAGCAAATTATTTAGTTATGGATATTAATATAGCCTATAGTATGGTTAATATGAAATTGAGAGATTTCTACTCTTCTCTTGATGACTTTTGTGAGGGAGAAGATGTTGAAAAAGATACTATACTAGCTCGTTTTAATGATAATGGCTATATCTATAATGAGGAAACAAACCAATTTATCTGCAAATAGTAGAAACTAAAAAAGAGGTATCAAGCAT
>Garth_p1__coassemble_3629_pt1 | contig 5531 bp, 2 predicted proteins | sample Garth_p1__metabat2_high_PE_023 | metagenome-assembled genome bin Garth_p1
TTGAAGATATTAAATTTTGGAGTGAATTATATTAGAAAATAGGAGGTTTTTATGGAAATAACAGATAAAGAGTTACTTGCCATATGTAATCTTTCTAATTTAAAAATGGAATTTGCAGATGTGGCATTAGAAAGAGATTTAAAAGGAAATATTCTGTCAAATCATACAATCTATTTATTAATAGAGAAATAAATTTTATCATAGAAAGTACTAATTTACAGAAATAAGTTCACACCCTCATAAGTTTACTTGAATAAATAGCTATTACAAAGGAATAATTAAAATCATCACTTTGTAATAGCTATACTACCAATATCACTTCTATTTCTAAAAAAAAATTATAATTTATATTCTATAAACTCTGTAATAACTTCATACTCATTTTCTTTTCCCAATCTCTCTAAAAGATTTTCAATAATAGCTTTATAATTATCAAGTTGTTCCTCATTGATCTCTCCAGTTTTATAATCAACTATATAAACACAACCCTTTTCTTCTTCTCTTGCCTCTTTTATCATCAATCTATCTATTCTAAAAGTTTCATCCTCTGTATAGATCTCATATTCAGGATAGATTTTATCCCACTCTTTAGAGAAAATCTCCTTTTTCTTATTTAAAATATATTCAATATTTTTTTTAGATAAAATTTCAGCTATCCCCTTTTCTCCTAAGTTTGATGCAAACTTAGCAAAAGTCAATTTTTTAGCTCTTTCAATCTCCTCATTAGTTGCATAGATCAAATTCTCAAGGAAATAGTGGACAACTGTCCCCTTTAATCTTTTAATTTCATTTTGAAGAGAGTGAGAATATATTTTCTCTCTATCTTTAAATATGCTCTCTTCTCCCTTTGGATATGATGCATCAGGAGTGGAAAGGTTAAGTTCAAAAGTTTTTCTCTTATCATTTTTATCTTTGGATTGAAACTCAGTAAAAATTATATCTCTATCTTTAAACTCTTTTTCACAATTAATCATATCTAAATTATAATTGTTTTCATCTTTGGTAGAGTTCTTATCATATTTTTCAAGAGCTATATAGATATTATTTTTAGGTCTTGTCAATGCAACATAAAGGTTATTTATCTCCTCATGCTCTTTTTTTATTTGATTTTCTTCTAAATAAGTAAATTCATTTGATAGAACCTTTAAAATATGGTTAAATTTATCATTTGTTAATAAAAACTCCCTAGCTTCTTCATATTTATTGTCCATTGAAAGATAAAAGTTGATATTACCAGTTGTTCTATTATTTGATTTTGGATTATAATAATAAAAAAGTGTATCAAACTCAAGTCCTTTAGATTTATGAATAGTCATTAGATTTACACTATTTTCATCTTTTAACACTATCTTCTTAAACTTTGAACTGTTTTTTTGATCTTCAAATTCACTTAAAAATTCCTCAAAATATCTATAACTTTTAATTATTTTATAAAAAGAGTACAGATTTGATATATCTCCCTTACTAGAGAATCTCTCTGTAATCCCTAAACTTTGAAGAATATCATAAGTTAAAAAATATGTTTCTCCATTATTACCATTATATTTATCTTTAAGTTCCTTTACTATCTCTAAAACCTCTCTCTCTTTAGCATTTAAGTTTATCTCTAAAGAGTAATCTAGTAACCAATTTTCTATATTTTCTCTCTCTTTAACTAAATATTTTAAAGAGTCAGCAGAGAGATTTACAAGATCACAACGTAAAAAATTAAGTAGAGATAGGTAATCATTTTTAACTAAATATTTTATCAAATAATATATTCCCTTAATTCCCCTGCTTTCAATTACATTTACATTTGAATCAACAACAAATGGGATATTTGCCTCAGTTAATTTTTTTTGTATTAAATTAAGTTCATCATTTGTTCTAGCTAAAATTCCTATTCCCTCATAAATTCCATTAAAATCAAGTTGAATTTTCTCAATTATTCTATCTATAATAGTTGTACTCTTTTCCTCTTCTTCCTCATTTTCTAAAGTTTTCGTTAAAATTTCAATATGTCCTTTTTGGTTTTGATTTTTAGGATTTACCTCTAGAAATTCCCACTTTTTACTGCTCTCTTCACTTTTTTCAGATAATGTTTTAAAAAATTTATTATAGAACATAACTACATTTTCTTCACTTCTATAACAAATATTTAGATTTTCAACTTTTCCATCTATTATTTTTTCAAGATTTTCAAAGAGGTTTTTCTCTCCACCTCTCCAACCATAAATACTTTGCTTTTCATCTCCTACACATATTACATTTTCGCTTTTATCTATAATATCCTTTAAAATTTTCCATTGTAATATACTTGTATCTTGAAATTCATCTATAAATATAGTTTTTATCTTCCCATCAATAATATCAAAGAATTCATCAGTAACACCATTTTCATCAACAAAATTTAGATTTTTATCTCGAATATATCTAAATGTATAGTTACTTATATCTAAGAATGTAAATCTTTGCTCCTTAAATTTTATATCATCATAGATTTCATAGATTCTATTAATAACTTGAAGTAACTTCTCTTCATAGGGAATAATTTTTTCATTAAATAAAGTTTTAGCAATATTTAATCTTAATTCATCTTGTAGATACTCTAAATCCTCCAATCTTCCACAAGAATCTTTTATATAAGTTCCACTCCAAATATTTCCCTTAATTAAATCTTTAAAATTATCTATTAAATATCTTTCTTTTTCAAAATCATCATTTAATTTTATATAAGGCTTGCTTTTTTTTACTAAGACAGTTTCCAAATCTTTCTTTTTATCAATAGCCACAGAATTAACTATCTCTAAAAGATTATCCATAATAGTAAAACTATCTTTTATTTGAAATGGCTCTCTTTTTTTATTTAATCTATCACCTAAAACAATTGTTTTCCATCTTTGATTCAATAAATTTTTTATTAACTCAATGTATTTTTCCATATCTCTTTCAGAATTATCTTTTAAAAATTCTTTAAATTTTGAAAAATCTTCCTTATTAGTAAAAAGTCTATCTAAAACTTTAAGGAGTACTTTTTTATTATCATCATCATCTATAATTTCATAAGAATATATTTTTAGATATGGAGCAATGGCTTTTTTAAAAATTAAATTTGTAAATGCATCGATAGTATAGATTTTAAGTTTATCCTTATTTTGAATAACCTCTTCATAAATTTTTTCAATCTTATTTTGACTAAAATCTATATCTGGATAAAGTTTTAAAATGTTTTTCTTTAAATCCTTTGCCTCTTCTCCATTTTCCTTTAATTGTTTTAAAAATTTCAATATTCTCTCTTTTATTTCAGCAGTTGCCTTTTTAGTAAAAGTCATTACTAAAATATCTCTAAAATCATTTCCACAACAAAGAGATGCTACATATTCAAGGGATAATCTATATGTTTTTCCTGTTCCTGCACTTGCTTTTAATATCAATCTATTTTTCATAAATCCCTCTTCTTTCCACAAATATCAATATATTCACAACTATGTCCATTATTTTCACAAACAGATTTTTTTTCACTTCTAACATATACTTGATTATTTAAAAAATCTATAATATTTTCTTTTAACTCTTCTTTAGTTAAGGAGATTTTATTACTTTCTTGTATTTCACCTTTTAAAACATTAAAAATAGCTTTCTCTGCTCTAGTTTCATCTCCAAATAAAATAATAGAGTAATAATCTAGCTGATTTTTTTGAGAGCCTCCTGTTTTATAATCTATAATTTCATTTCCTATATCACTTTCAATTACTAAATCTGCTTTTCCTTTCAAATAAACATCAACTTCATTTTGAATAAAAATTGTATCTTTCCCTGCATCTTTTTCTCCTTGAAATCTTTTTATATTGATATTTTTATATTTCGATGCTAATTTTTTAAAAAACATTTCAATATTTTCACTTAAAAGAGGAGTAAGAATTTCTTGAAGGTATATATCCAATTGTACTAAAATTTTAGCTCTATTATTTTTTAGCTCTTTATTTATAGCCTCTACTATCTTTTCTCTTTCTATCTCATAAATTCCCTTAGATAGAATCTCTTTCCAAATATCCTTCACTATATTTTCTAAAATCTTATGCACCATTGTTCCAAATAATTGTTTATTTAGATACTCAATCTCTAAATTTTTTTCTGGAATAAGTTGAGCCAGTTTTTGAAAATAAAATTTTAATGGACATTTCATAAGATTTTCATAATCATAAGCTCCTATATTTAATTTATTATCTTTAAAATCACTTTCCTCTTTAGAAAATTCCCCTTTTTTAAATTCTAAGTTTCCTATAACAGTGCTTGGAATAGATTTTTTCAATATCTCAATACTTTTATTAAGCTCAATAGGTGCTGTATTAATTTTCAAATCATATTTTATACATAGTTCATCTATAAATGGTGATATATCAATTCCTTTGTCCTCATTTTTCTTAGTAAATATAACACTATTTTTATTTGTAAATAACATTTGGAAAAATCTATATTTTTTGATTTCTCTCTTTTCCTCTCTAGTTGTAAGATTTAGTTCCTTTCTCTGTCTCTCTGTAAAAATCAGATTATCCTTGATATTTCCAGGCATCAAATCACTTGTAATATCAATGAAAAAATTAGTTTCACTAAATCTTATTCTATCTCTAAAAAGATGTTTTGTCTCATTGGCATAGAAAGCTGATTCAATATTTTTTATAATTACTCTTTCAGAATCTACTTTCTCATTGGAAGTTACTGCAATATCCTTCATATATTGGATAGTCAGTTTTAAAAGAGCAATACCTAAGTTACCATCAAAATATGATTTAAAACTTTTATGTATACTCATATTTTCATTCTCTTTCATTATTCCAAAAATTTCAAAAAACTTTTCAAAAACATCTCCATATTCCTTTTGAATAAATTTTTCAAGAGAGATCTCATTTTTAAAGTAATTATATAACTCATCTACATTTTTTAATTTTAAAATACTACTAAAATCTCTAAATATCTTTTCTAATTTCTTTGTAAATCCAATATCCTCACCAATAAGATATTGAACTTCATTGCTATGTAAAATATCCAAAGAGATATACTGATAGAAATTTGAAGAGATCTTCTTTATCAAACTTATATCATCTTCTGTTAAAGAGTAATACTCTTTAAAGGCTCTATTTTCAAAAGCATTTTCAAACTCTAAAATATTATATGTCTCTCCTAGTTTTTCCTCCATATTCAGCAAAAGATTTAATTGAATATTTAAAAAAGCATAAAGTTTTGTATCATTCATTGTCACTGCTTGAGATTTTCCAAAATAATATGGAAAAAGATTAAAAAACTCACTATTTTCAGGAGCTGGAGAGTAAAATTCACCCTTTTTAGCTTTTTCTTTAAGAAGATATATAAGGCTCATACTCTCTTCTAATTCATCTTTAGATTGATATATAAATATTTTACTTGGAGAAATTTCAGGTAAAATAGTTTCACTAAATTTTAAATTTTCCTCATCAAAACTTTCTTTCTCCATCTGTAAAGCTATTTCTACTTCTTTTTCTTTCCCTAATTCTTTAATTATATCTCTATATATG